>MAAC01011222.1_pt1 | contig 37592 bp, 28 predicted proteins | sample 1115981 | NCBI WGS metagenome assembly MAAC01 (sample SAMN04961126, study PRJNA320927) | seawater metagenome | isolation source: sample BD02T64 sea water enriched with oil for 64 days | place: USA:Gulf of Mexico | collected 2013-07-27 | reverse complement strand
ACGGAATCTCCATCACAAACAGTGGTATCCGTTCCAAGATCAATTACTGGTATAGGGTGAACTGTAATGTCAATGGTATCAGAGAAAGAACAAATACCTGCAGTTACCATTACAGAATAGGTTCCTGTAGTTGTCGCGGTAAATTGTGCATTGGTAGAACTGTCTTGCCATAGATAAGAAGCACCAGAATATTGAGCATCTAAGACTAAAGAATCTCCATCACAAAATGCGGTATCGTTCCCAAGTTCTATTACAGGAATAGGAGATACGGTTAAGTAAATGGAGTCTGAGAAGTAACAAACCTCATTGTAAATTGTTACTTGATAAAGGCCAGTAGAAGTGGCTGTAAAACTGCTTTCAGTAGAGCTATCTTGCCATAAGTATGTGACACTATCTCCGCTGTTGAATGCATCTAAAATCAATGAGTCACCTTGACAAATAGTTGTATCGGTACCAAAATCTATATAAGGACGTGGAACAGTTAATACTTCTATAGTGTCTGATCTAGGGCATCCATTTATTGTTACAGTTAATGAATAAGTACCAGATTCTGTAATTGTGTCAGTCGGGTTGGTTGATCCGTTCCCCCATAGGTAGGTCGCGTCTGTAGTTGTCCCGTCTAAGATGAGTGTATCGCCTATGCAAATTGTTTGATTTTCACCAAGTTCAAAAGTTGAATAATCCTGTACCGTAATTTCAACACTGTCCGTCAAAATACAGCCACTGATAGTTACATCTACTGAGTAGGTTCCTGAAGTGTAAACTGTAAGAGTACTTGAGGTACTACTATCAGACCATAAATATTCTGTAGCGCCAACACTAGTTGCATCTAGTGTTGTACTGTCTCCAGCACAGAAGCTTTGATTTACTCCTAATTCTAGTAAAGTGGTATCGATTGATTGAATTTCTATGGTATCAAAGTATGTACAGTCATCAATGAAGATTTGAACGGAGTATTCTCCATCTGTTGGGATCCCTATACTTTCAGTAGTTTCACCAGTGCTCCATAATACCGAGTCTGCATAATTTATGTTTATTGAAAGTTCATCATCTTCCGTAACACAAAGTGTATTTGGTGGACCGATGATTGCTGCTGAAGGGTCCGAAATTATAACAATAGAATCTAAAAGGTCTGTGGAGCAAAGCGGGGATTCAATATAAATAACATCAACATCATTATTGGATTCAGTAGGATCCCAACTAATGGAATCTCCTGATCCAATATTATCTCCAAAAATATCCGTCCAAAGTATATCAGAAATTGGTACAAAGGGAATAAAATCTACAAATCCTTGATTGTATCCACCTAAACCATTAGGAGTGAAACGAACACCTTCTAATCCGGTTGTCCAACTATTTGGATAGTTTCTTTCTAATAATGTATTTGGATCGGTTACTAAGTGAGCGACTGTACCAGTGTCATTTTGTAAACCATGTATTGCCTGGCCATCATTCCATGTTTCACAGGTAGGCTTCCCAGCGATATGTGTTTCTACAACATTTCCATTTTCATATAGGAAAATAGCTGAACAAGAGGTTAACTCTGGACAATTGAAATGAGGCATGTCCATCCATCTAGCTACAAATATTCTATTGGGAGCTGTTCCTAATAGTGCATAGTCAATTGTACCGCCTTGACTAGGGTCAACATCATGCCAAGGGGCAAGAATACTATTTTTAACTTTATTGGCGCTTATCGTATTGCTCGCATTCGGAAGTGCTATATCTATAGTGTATGGAGCGTTTGCGTGGTGGTAATTTGCGTCAAAGCTAAGATAGTTGTTGGAGCAGAGTACTATTTCAGAATGGCTATTCCCGTAGAATTCAAATGTAAAACCGAGATTTATCTTCAAGCCAAATTTATCATTGGCTATGGAAACCTCAGTAAAACTAGTATTTTCAATATCGGTTAAAATATTTGAAGTACTTACGCCATATTCCATTTCAATATCAACAGCTCCGTCGTCACAGATCATTATTGTATCTGGTAAATTGAATTGAGCACTTAAATGTAATGAAGATGTTAATAGTAAAATTAAAAATAAAGGGCGTGCATATTTGCCTTTTGAGTATTGCACGTCAGTTAGTTGTATTATTAAATTAGTTATTTAAATATAGTATTAATTTTGAGATTTAATATATATATATTGTTTTAGTTTTGTTTACTATTTGGGAAAATCAGACTTTAAAATTTGCAATATATAGGGCTGTGTTTTAAGGAGCTTGGGTTTTAATTATATCTTTTGATGTAAAGTTTTTTTAATAAAAAATGGAGCTATTATTTATAATAGCTCCATTTTAGTTCAAATACTTCTTTTGTTATGTTTTCCGATCAATTTTATCTTAGTAGGGTAATTGTTCCTTGATCATTGTGTAATGTGCTTTCTTCTGAAAAAGTGTATTTTATATGGTAGATATACACATCTTGTGGAAGTTCTATGCCATCAATTCTACCATCCCAATTATCATTAGGGTCTCTAGATTCAAAGACTAATTTTCCCCAACGACTGAATATTTTAAGATGATAGGTGAAAAGGTCACAATCGGAATAAGGAGAAAGATATTCATTTATTCCTCCATTCCCAGGGCTAAATGCATTCGGGATATAAAGACTACATTCACAGTCTCTAGGATATACTTTCATGCTGAAATCAGCCGTTCCACAACTGTTGCTAATGGTCAATGAATAAATTCCTAATTCATCAATAGAATAGAAGTTACTCGTGCTACCATCCTGCCAAAGATAGGTGGCATTGTTCTCATCGAAATCGAATTCAAGGGGTGTTCCTTCGCAAAGAAAAGTATCTTCAGGTAGTCCAACTAGCGGCACTGTATTGATGTGTAGGAATGCACTATCGCGCACCAAGCAATGTTGATTATAAATATCTACATAATACCAGCCCTCTTCACTTGCCAAAAATGCGGGATCAGTACTACCGTCTTGCCATTCGTAGGCCAAGGCATCAAAAGTAAAGGCATTAAATAAGAAATCCTCTCCTAAACAAATACTGGTGTCAGTCAAAGATGTGTTAGGTAATGGGTGGACTGTTAGGTAAAGGCTGTCCGTAAATTCACAACCTTTTGATTCAACAGTTACTATGTTCCATCCCTCATTTACTGCATTGAAAATTGCATTCGTGCTACCATCTTGCCATATATAATTTGTATTTGGATCGGTATAGCTAGCGTCAATAGGGTAGACTTCACCTGCACAAATTTCGACACTATCTAATAGGTTAATTTCTGGTATGGGATAGAAGGTAAGGTAAATGCTTTCTTGATAATCACATCCGTTCAGACTTATATCAACAGTATATAGCCCTTCATCTTGTACATAAATAATAGAATTACTACTTCCTGTGTTCCAGCTATAGGTTGCTCCAGGATATGTGGCATCTAGTACTATTTGTTCACCTTCGCAAGTCGAAAGATCCATTCCTAGATCTATCATTGGGGTAGGTTTTACTGTTAAATTCATGGTGTCTGAACTGACACATCCATTATTGTTTACTAGAACATAATAGGTCCCAGATTGCATAGCCGTTAAAGTTGAATTCGTTGACCCATCTTGCCACTGATAGGTAGCTCCAGGATTACCTGCATTAAGAATGATTGATTCTGTTTCGCAAATGGCGGTATCATTACCAATGTTTACTATTGGATAATTATTGACCACTATATTAATCTGTTCTGAAAAAGTACATCCATTCAAATTTACAATAACCGAATAGGTTCCAGTTTGACTGGCCCAAAATATAGCGTTGGTAGATCCATCTTGCCAAGTGTAAGTAGCTCCAGGGAAAAAGGCGTTTAATTCGGTGGAATCCCCTTGACATATTTGTTGGTCTGGACCTAAAGAAATAATAGGGCTTGGTTGAACAGTTACAGAAATTGAATCTGTAGAAATACAACCATTCAAATCAACTTCTAATATATATAGTCCAGTTTGACTTACAAGAAAAGAACTTGCGGTGCTTCCGTTTTGCCATAGGTACGTTGCGCCTGGGCTTGCACCAGATAAGGTGATAGTTTCTCCTTGACAAATAGAGGTGTCATTTCCAAGACTAAAATTAGACACAGATCCCACTGTAATTTGTATGCTGTCTGAAAAACTACAACCATTTAAATCTAGATCTACAAAATACAATCCAGATTGGTAGGCTACCAAGGAGCTATTGGTACTTCCGTCTTGCCAAAGATAGCTAGCTCCAGAATAAAAAGCACTTAATGATACTGAATCTCCTTGACAAATAAATTGATCTGGACCAAGGCTAATCGTTGGACTAGGGTCAAAAGTAACAATAATGGTATCCATGGTGATACATCCTGCTAAATCAACTGTAAGGCTATATACTCCCGATTGTGTAATATTTAGAAAACTATTGGTACTTCCATCTTGCCATAGATAAGTAGCGCCTGGAGTAAGTCCTGAAAGGACTAATGTCTCTCCTTGGCATAAGGATGTGTCGTTTCCGAAATTGAAATTAGAAACATTACCTACCGTTATTTCAATTGTATCTGAGAAGGTGCATCCATTCAGATCTAGATCTACATAATATATCCCAGATTGATTTACGTAGATACTTGAATTTGTACTTCCGTTATCCCATGAATAGGTTGCTCCTTGAAAAAAGGCATCTAAAAGAATAGAATCTCCTTGACAGATAAATTGATCTGGACCAAGACTAATGATTGGACTTGGATCAAAAGTAACGATAATGGTATCGCTAGCGTTGCATCCTGCTAAATCAACAGTTAAGCTATATGCTCCCGATTGAGTGACATTTAAAGAACTATTGGTACTTCCATCTTGCCAAAGATAAGTAGCGCCTGGAGTAAGTCCTGAAAGGACTAGTGACTCTCCTTGACATAAAGTGGTATCGTTTCCTAAATTGAAATTGGAAACAGTACCTACAGTTATTTCAATTGTATCAGAAAAGGTACAGCCATTTGAATTAAGATCTACATAATAAATCCCAGATTGATTTACGTAGATACTTGAATTTGTACTTCCGTTATCCCATAAATAGGTTGCACTTAGAAAAAAGGCATCTAAAAGAATAGAATCTCCTTGGCAGATAAATTGATCTGGTCCTAAATCAATAATTGGACTAGGGTCAAAGGTTATATTAATAGTGTCACTAGTGCTACAGTTGTTTAAATCAACGGTCAGTGAATAAATTCCGGTTTGCGTAACATTCAGGGTGCTATTGGTGCTACCGTCTTGCCATACATAGGTTGCACCTGGTGTAAAACCTGATAAAGTCAATAGTTCACCTTGGCAAAGCGTAGTGTCATTTCCAAGGCTAAAGTTGGAGATGTCACCTACATTTATTTGAATACTGTCTGAATAGGTACATCCATTGAAATTTAGGTCTACGGAATACAATCCTGTTTGAGTAGCATAAATACTTGAGCTTGTAGATCCCGTATTCCAGGAATAAGTTGCTCCTGAATAAAAAGCATCTAATAAAACGGAGTCTCCTTGACAAATAAATAAATTTGGACCTAGATTGATGATAGGAGTGGGAGTGAAATTGACTTGTATGGTGTCTGAACTTATACAGCCGTTTAAATTCACTTCTAAATAATATTGACCCGATTGAGTGATATTTAGAAAACTGTTTGTGCTTCCATCCTGCCAGCTATAAGTAGCTCCTGGAGTTAAGCCGGAAAGCACCAATGTTTCTCCTTGACATAAGGTTGTGTCTGGTCCACCAAAATTGAAGGTAGAATAGTTTTCTACTAAGATTTGAATACTATCGGTAAATGTACAGCCATTTAAATCGACCGTTACGGTAAAGGTACCTGTTTGACTTGCCCAAAGTGTGGAATTTGTAGATCCATCATTCCATAGATAGTTTGCCCCAGGGTAGCTGGCATCTAATTCAGTAGAATCTCCTGCACAGATTATTAAATTTGAACCTAGGTTGATAGCGGGTGTTGGTGTTTGACTGATAAGAATCGAATCTGTACCGGAGCAAGTTCCTATTGAAATAGTAACCCAATACCACCCCGCTTGTCCGGTAATAAAGGTAGATCCAGTAGATCCATCCTGCCAGGAATATGTAGCGCCTGTTGTTGTTGCATCTAATAGAATACTTTCACCAATACAAATTGCTGTATCTGGTCCAAGATTAATAGAAGAGGTGCTATTTACAAATATATCTATAGTGTCCGTTGCAATACAAACACCATTATCTAAGGTGACGTAATAAGATCCAGTTTGAGTAACATTGAACGTGGAAAGGGTAGAGCCATCTTGCCAAGTATAATCTACTGTAGGATCATTAATGAAAGCGTCTAAGTTTACTTGGTCGCCAAGGCAAATATTTTGATCAGGCCCTAGGTCTACATCAATAGCGGGAACAAAACTAATATTTACAGTATCCGAATGTAGGCAACCGTTCAAATCAACTTGTAAGGAATAGGTTCCTGCTTGTGTAATATTTAACCAACTATTGGTATTTCCATTTTGCCATAGGTAAGTAGCTCCAGGAGTAAATCCGGAAAGAACGATGATTTCATTTGCGCAAGCCACGATGTCTGCTCCAAATGAAAAGTTAGATACATTATTGACGGTAACCTCAATACTATCAGTTTCTAAATTACCTCCTGTATTTACGGTAACCCAATAAGTTCCAGCATCTGTGACTGTGAGTGTTGATAAAGTGCTACCATCATTCCAGAGGTAGGTACTTCCAGCAGTGGTGGCATCCAAAGTAGCTGAATCTCCATCACAAAATGATATGTCAGGCCCTAGATCTAGGACCATGCTTGCACTTGACTCCTCTGAAGAAATGGCCATATCAATACCGGTACCCAAATAATGTACTGAGGGTATTGCGGTAAAATTTTCTCCAGTTGCAATATTACTTGTAAAAATTATTGCAAGGACGAATAAAGTAATTGAATAATATTTCACTGAAATTATATAATTTGATAAACAATAGTGTGTTTAACAAATATAAGTTTTATTGTTTAAAACGAAAATCCTCCGCAAATTCGTATTACGTTTAACTTTAGTTTCACATCTCCTCCCTGGTCAATACTCCCCAATCCATAGGAGTAAGCAAAGTTTACATGGAAGAAATGATTGAAGTGGTATTCAAGGCCAACTATAGCGGCCATGTTGAAGTTTTTTAAATCTTTTAAATTGGTTTCTTTTCCTACAATTACCTCACCATCGGCGTTGGTGTAGCTATAGTTGTATTCAGAATTTAGTAAGATATTCATTTCAAGTCCTGCAAATGGGCTAAATCTTTCATACTGATTATCCTTAATAATAATAGGGATATCTATAAAATTGGCTGTAAACGATCCCGCTGCACTTGTACCAACAGTATCTGCTTGGAAGGTAAAGGCTGCATCATCACCAAATAATATGGCTTTGTCGAAACCTTTTTGAGAATATAGGGCACCTATTTCTAGTAAAAGTTGGTCATTTTGGATTGGTTTTTGTGCAAATCCGCCTATGTGAAATCCTAGAAATGAATCTATTGTTTCTATATCAACTCCGGTTGCAGATGATGAATTGAAACCACCGCGGATTCCAAATTTTAAGTCTGTTACTTGTTGAAGTTTCCTATTTTTATTGTCTTTATCTTCTTGAGCCTGTAGTTTTACGTTGACTGAAAATATACTGATAAATAGGAATAAGGAATAAATATTTTTCATCGCTTGTTTGATATCGTCTATTTGTTATAATTCCTAGATCCAAAAATTGCTGATCCAATTCTCACCATGTTGGACCCTTCATCGATAGCTAATTTATAATCGTTTGACATGCCCATAGATAAAGTATCTAACGGATGTAATTTTTTGTTATTGTCGAAGCAAGATTTTAGCTTGGAAAACTCGGTCCTATTCTGAGATTCTGGTACATCATTCGTGCCCATTCCCATCAGTCCTTCGATCTTGATATTTGGGTAGTCTTTATAAATTTCCTTGTTGAAAAAATCATTAATTTCTTCAAAACTGAATCCAAATTTGGTTGTTTCCTCAGCGATATGAACCTGTAGAAGGCAAGCTATTACCCTATTGTTTTGTTCAGCTCTTTTATTGATTTCGTGTAGTAATCTTAAGCTGTCCACTCCATGAATAAGATGCACGAAAGACGCCATATACTTCACTTTATTTCGTTGAATATGCCCTATCATGTGCCAACGAATATCCTTTGGGAGTTCTTCGTGTTTCTCGCACATTTCCTGAATCTTATTTTCACCGAAATCTCTTTGTCCTTGGAGGTAAGCTTGATTTATATAATCCATAGGCTTGGTTTTAGAAACCGCAACAAGGCATACGTCTTCAGGTAAAGATTCAGTAAGGTTGTTTAAATTCTGTGCTATATCCAAAGTAGATGATTCCATATTTTTTTCCTGACAGTCTAAAGATTATTGATAAACAATTCAAGTCCATTAAGCTAGGACAGCTTCTTTTTTGCCAATGGTCTTAATTTTTATACGAAAGTAGATAAAAATCATGGTCATTATTGGGCTTAGAAGGTTAAAGAAGCAAAATGGAAGATAGGTAAGCGTACTAACCCCTAAAACTCCTGATTGGTAAACACCACAAGTATTCCAAGGGATCAAGACAGAGGTAACTGTACCTGAGTCTTCTAAGGCTCTACTCAAATTTTCTGGAGCAAGTCCTCGATCTTTATAACTTTGTGCAAACATTCTTCCAGGTACTACAATTGCAAGGTATTGATCTGAGGCGGTAATATTAAAAAATAAACAAGAGAAAACGGTAGATCCAACAAGGGAGGTATCTGAGGTTGTTCTTGAGATAATTTTTTCGGTAATAATCTTCAGTAAGCCCATTTTTTCCATTACTCCTCCAAATGACATGGCACAAACAATTAGATATATGGTATTTAGCATGCCTTTCATACCTCCTGTTTGTAAAAGGTTGTTTACTGTGCTGTTGTCTGTAATGACTTCAGTATCGAAAGCAATGGATTGAAAAAGTACTTGTAAATTTTGAAGCCACTCATTTTGGATACCTTCTCCAATTTGATTGACGATTTCTGGTTGGAAGAATAAGGCAAAGCCTCCACCTACTAGTGTACCTACTATTAATGCTGGAAGGGCATCTACTTTCTTAATAATTAATACTATCACTATTGCGGGTACTAAAAATAGAACAGGATTTATATAGAAAAGTGTATTTAAGGCATTCAATACTGGCTCCATTTGATTACCCTGCGCTTCTGGAGTATAATTGAACCCAATAATTAAAAAGGCAATAAGGCTAATTAATATTGAAGGAATTGTTGTGTACATCATATATCGAATATGACTGAAGAGGTCTGTGCCAGCCATTGCAGGTGCTAGATTCGTTGTATCAGAAAGGGGCGACATTTTATCTCCAAAATATGCACCTGAAATAATGGCTCCGGCGGTTAGTCCAGAAGAGAAACCTAGGGTTTCACCAATCGCCAATAAAGCAACTCCTACTGTAGCAATGGTAGACCAAGAACTTCCCGTTGCTAGTGAAATAACAGCACTGATAAAACAGGAAGCAAATAGAAAAATGATGGGGTCTAGTAGTTGTAAACCATAATAGATCATAGTTGGGACAATACCACTTATCATCCACGTTCCAGCAAGGCCGCCAATAATAAAAAGAATCATAATAGCCTTCTTTGCGCTAACTATGCTTTGATAGGCACCTTTTATAGCGTATCCCCATGGATTGCCCATTTTTACACCTACTAGAGTTGCTACGAAAGCAGAAAAGAGTAGGGCTATCTGATTGGCTCCTCCAGAGGAGTCATCACCATATAAGTATACATTAATACTCAATAGAGCAATCAGGACGATAATAGGTATTAGTGCTAAAGTTAAAGCCTTATTCTTGCTTTCAATGGATTTTTGCATGTTTCGAATTTAGTTGAGCCAAAGTACGAAAATACCAATAAATTTTGGACTAAATAAACCAGTAGGAGTAATAAATAAAGGGCTTAATAGCTATTGATGCAATAGTTACACAGTAATTGGTGATCTTGTTAAATATGTGTATTGTAGCTTGTTAACTGGAAATATTATAGTATCTTGTGGCTGATTTTAAAAGATTTAATTATGAATAAATAGCAAGAAGGTTGAGCTTGCTGTTTATTTTTTTTTGTCCAATCCTTAATTGTTGGTTATTTATGAAGCACCTTATTTTTGGAATTTTAGTGTTTGTGTGTATTGGTGTATCTGCTCAATCTAATAAGTTCACCATTGTATATGATGGGATTTCACCATCGAAAAATTCACCTCACGAAAAAGATAAAAGTGGAAATATAGGAATTCATAATCCTGAAAGAGGTTATTCTGTTCGGGCAGGATTGATGGATATCTATGCTGAAAATTTCCCTTGGGATGCTGCAGAACCTGGCTTCTATGAAGATGTCAATGGAGATGTAGATAAAGGAAGTGGAATACTATCCGTAGAGGATTACCTTTCTAATTTTGCAAATGATGGTATCAGTTTAGTGGAATTGGAGCATTATGTGCACTTCTCTGAGGATAATTTAGATGATCAAGATCCATTAGACAACGATCATTTGAATTTGGCAAAAAGCGTAGTATTTAATCTTAGAGACCAAGGGGTGAAGACTCATTTGATCATGAATTCTTCCTTCAAGTTTTATTCCAATGGTAATCAATATCAGCAAGTAGCTCAAAATTCTGACAGGAATAAGGGACTCCAACATTATATGGAGGAGATGAGCGATTTTTACAATGAAATTAGTCCTATGGTAGCTGTTGCCCATTTGGGTTGGATGTATTCTCCTTGGGATTATAATTCTTATCGATTATCAAGTAAGTGGAAAAATCAAAATTATAGTATTTGGGATGTTTATCCCGTAGGTGATATTCCTGCAGAGCCGTATGAAGGTTATGAGGATATAGCCAATTACCATGATGAATATAGAGAAAGTGTACAAAGAACAGATTGGGGGCCTTATCACGGAAGTGGTGGTGGACCTTGGAATTTGAAGTCTGATATAAACAAAGTTAGAAAGCAAATCATCGATAATGTTTTAGATTATTTTCCTTATCAAAAGGTTATTACCAATTCTACTTTTCCATGGACTAATTATATAGGAACATCTTTAGGATCTAGCCAAGTAAATGGTCCTGCAGTTGAGCGAACATTTATGTCACGTTATGCACCCGGTAATCATAGCTATTCCTTAAGTAATCTAAAAGATGGAACCGGTTATTCTAGAATAGGATATTATGATGCTGCATTTGCTGGAGATTCTTATTCTTCTGGATGGAGTATTCCAGATGGGGAGGTTTATCCTATTCATTGGAATAAAGGATATAAATCATCTGAAGTTACCTTGGGAACTGACTGGAGAGATAATAAGTATAATACAGATGCCTTTTTATTAAGAAAGTTCAGGCATAATATATGGATGCATGGTGAGTTACCAGTGTATGAAACGGAAGATACTTTAGTGAATGATGCAACGAATCCATGGGCTTGGAATGCTTCTTCATTTAATAAACATCATTCCTATTTTCAAAGCTGGTATCCAAATGTAAATACAGGTGAAAGAAATACGACTTTTGATTTTGAAATTGCGGAAGGTATTTCTTCTGGACGTCTTCAAGATGGTTTGATGTCTGCCTTAAAAATGCGTTATTTCAATTTTTCTAGTTTTAGTATTGCTCATAACAATTTATTAGATGGTAGAAGTCCCTATGAAATGCCAGATGGTTACACAGCTTCTGGATTAACGGGAGATGGAGTTCCACTAATGGAAAATACAGCAGTGAGCAAATGGAAAAATACTACGATAAGTTTGGCAGATGCTGAAAAATGGCATTTCCCGATTTCTGATCACTATTTTATAGACGAGGATAATAATGAAGTAGATAGGACTATTTATGAATTTATTCGTGATCATTTAGGCTATAGGCTAGAATTGCAAGCTTCAGATTTTGAGCAAAATGAATCATCACTTTCTGTGCAAACCAAATTAATTAATAGGGGATTTGCAGCTCCGCAAAACCCGAGAAGAGCTTATTTTGTTTTGTTAAATGAGGACAACGAGGTAATTGATCAAAAAGTTATAAATACGGATTGGAGAGCTTGGCAGCCGGATGATTTTGCAGTAGCCCATGACAATGAGACCAATTTGAATTATAATAACAATGCATCTTTAGATGATGTAAAAATTGGAGGTTTACCGCTTGGTGAATTCAATTCCAAATGGCACCATACCCCATTAGATATTACCTATACACCTAATGTTCATAGTTTCGGTGCTCAGTTCTCATTAGAAGGTTTAATGGAAGGAGAGTATAAGGTAGGTCTTTGTATGCCCGATATTAATGAGGAATTGTTTAATCAACCAGAGGATTATGCTGTGAAATTTGCCAATGCTGCACCCTATTTAGATTGTTCAGGAATTACCTTGTTAGGTGCAATTCAAATTGGAACTGGTCAATCGGATTCCGATGCGGATGGTATAGCCGATATTCTTGATGAGCATCCATTTAATCCAACAGAATACTTAAATGCTAATAGCGGTCCAATGGAAAATTGTACAGCTTGGTTGAATATTCCTGTAGTTGAGTTTTTTGAAGTGCTGCCAGAGGTTGTTGGGATATCTAATATAAAATTGTACCCTAATCCTTCAAATGGAATATATTATTTAGATTTTGACGGCATGGTAGAAAATGTAGAAATTGAGATTTTCAATATTCTTGGTCAGTTGGTATTCTCAAATAGTTATGCTGGTGTTGAGGATGTAAACTTGGATTTACAATTTTTAGAAACAGGCACCTATATGTTGAATGTTTCTGGCGGGGAGTATAGTGAAGTGATAAAGATGATCAAACGGTAATTGGTACTTATATAGCATTAAATAAAAAAGAGGAGCTTAAGGCTCCTCTTTTTTTATTCCTTTATTTCCTTTTCTAGTTTGGAAATTTTTCTGTCTAGATGGATTAGGTAAAATATAAAACTAAAAAACACGATAAGAACAACTGCTAATACAACATAGATCTTTCCATTTGATCTCATTACATCAGCCATCTCAACCTGATTATCTTGAGCAAATGCTATACTAGAGATCAGAAAAATTAATCTACTGAAATACTTTTTTAAATTATTCATATTATCTGTCTTCTAGTTGTTCGTTTATTTTACTGATACGTACTCTTATTTGTGTTATCCACATGGATATTATGATATAGCCTAGCACTGCAGGGTAAAATACCATTTTCATTCCACTGTCAAGATCGTAATTTCCAAATCCTGGATTCCCACCTTTACCTGGGTGAAGGCTATCTTGCATTCTAGGAATTATACCTATAAATACAATCATCATTACAAAGGCTAGAATATTGTAGATACCACTTATTCTTCCTCTTTTTTCCGCTTCTTCGATCGCGTTTCTCAAAAGGAAATAAGCAAAATAAATGGCTAAGGTAATAGCAGCTCCATTCAGTTGTGGGTCACCGGTCCAAAAGGTACCCCAAGTAAAATTGGCCCAAACCATTCCTGTTAAAATGCCAATAACTCCTAGGAATAAGCCTACTCTAGCTGATTCTGAGGCTTTGATGTCGTGTAGAATATTCCCGCTATTTAAAAAACGAATACTATTAACACTGGAATATAACATGGTTATGATCATTGCAAACCATATTCCTACATGAAAATACAAATTTCGAATGGTTTCGTTGAGGATATTTAATCTAGGTACATCCAAAAGAATTCCTGCAACCATTGTATAGGTAAGTAAGATTACTCCTAAAGCTTTCCACCAATTTTTTGCCATAGTACTATAAATAATTTAATCCTGCCAAAGGTAGGGAATTAACACATATGATATTACTGAACATAAAAGTATAAATAATGAGCCAGATAGTAGAGGTTGTACTACCTCAGATAAGCTAATGACTTGCAATGAGTCTAGACTAACGTTAAGTCCTATTAGAATTGCGGGAATCAAAAGTGGCAAGCTTAAAATGGTCATTAAGGTGAAGTTGTTTTTTAACTTGGCGGCAATTGCCGATACAACAGTTAAAACAGTGGTGATGCTCATGGAACCTATTAAACCTGCTGCTATAAATACAGAAAGGGATTCAACAGGATTTCCAAAAAATAAACTAAATAGTGCAATGTTTATTAGGGCTAGAGTACTAATCCATAGGTTATTGTAGATTAGTTTTTCAATTAAGATCGTCTGAGGTTTCACTAAGCAGAAAAAGAATAAGAACTCTTCTGAACTTTCTTTTGTAAAGCTATGCGCAGTGGCGTGAATACTACCAAAAATGGATATTAACCAAAAGGTAGATATCCATACAGTGCCATCTATGTTTTGGCCAAAGATATGATAGGCTGTATAGGTTGCTGAAAATGCAAACAGCATCAGTCCAAATGCGGAACTTTTATTTTTCCATTCAAGTTTGAAATCTTTTTGGAGTAGAGCCAGAATTTGTTTCACTGAATTTGTTTTAAGCAAATGTACAAAAACTAAGCTTGAATTTTTCCTCAAATTTCAAGGAATTATAGAGGAAAAACAGAAGTGAAAAATCACTTTACAATGTAAACCAAGTTATAAGATTTTTAATCATTGTTTTATCCGTAATCACTTATATATTAAGTGAAATCAGGGGTTGAGGTGTTGCGTTATAGAAAAAAATTGTTATATTGGAGCATTATAAACAATCCTGTTTAGTAGGATTTTCTATTAGATTATACTAAAAAATTATCACATAATATAGGCTGGCTCTGCTCTGTTAGATTTAGCCTAAAATATAAACTTATGAAGATTATCCGATTAATTGCATTAGCACTTATTGGTTTAAGTGGTTATGCGCAGAATAAGTCTTTTACCGTTTCATATAACGGGATTTCTCCTGAAGATAATTCTCCACATGTGCTAGATAAATCTGGAGCAGTTGGAATTAAGAATCCAGAGCGTGGATTTTCAGTCCGTGCAGGATTGATGGATATTTATGCAAAAGGGTATCAAAATGAAGAAGGAGAGGAATCAGAATTTTACCAAGATATAAATGGAGATATGGCCAAAGGGCTTAGTAGCCTTACGGAATATCTATATGATTTTGAAGACGATGGAATTAGTATCGTTGAATTGGAGCAGTACTTACATTTTTCGGAATCAGATTTATTGCAGAAAACACCTGTTAACAGCAGTCATTTGAATAAGGCTGAAGATATGATGATGGAATTGAAAGAAGTGGGAGTAAAAGCTCACTTTGTGATGAATTCATCTTTCAAATTCTTTGCAAATGATTCGAGGTATAATTCAATTAGACATACCAGTGCTCGTTTTAAAGGATTAATGCATTATATGGATGAGATGAGTGGCTTTTATGAAAATATTAGTCCTATGGTTGCGGTTGCTCATATGGGGTGGTTGTATTCTCCATGGGATTATAATTCATACCGACACTCTGCAAAGTGGAAAACTCAGAATTATGGAATCTGGTCTGTGTTTCCAGTTGGAAATGTAAATAGTGCTCCCTACGAGGATTACCAAGAACCTTTAAATTTTCACGGTGAAAAGAGAGAAAGTGTTCAACGAACAGATTGGGGTTCTTACCATGGAAGTCATGCACCAAGAAATTATTGGTCAGATTTGAACCTTCTTAGAATGTTCGTTTTGGATAATATATTGGATGATTTCCCTCATCAAAAGGTAGTATTGAACTCAACACTTCCTTGGGCTAATTATGTTGGCTCATCAAATAATGCAACGAATGTTGAAGAGAATAGATTGAACAATGTTTTCTTAGGACCGTTTTCTGCTGATGGACACAGTTGTAGTATTCATAATTTAAAAGCCGATGATAAATATTTAAGAGCTGGATATTATGATAGAGCATTTGCTGGGGATTCTTATTCTCACGCCTGGAGTATTCCAGATGGAGAAGTAAATGAAATTCACTGGTTTAAAAACTATAAAAAGGACATCGTACAACTTGGAATGGATTATGGCGATAATAAATATAATGTTGATGCACATAATTTAAGAAAGTATAGACATAATTTCTGGATGCATGGTGAAATGCCTGTACATGAAACAGAAGATGCTAGTATTAATGATTGGACTTCTTCAACATGGACTACTTCTTCATTCACCCAACATCATTCTTACTTTCAAAATTGGTACCCTAATTTAGATACAGGTTCACCAAACCCAATGTTTGATTATGAAATTGGTGAAGGTATTTCTAGTGGTAGATTGCAAGATGGATTAATGTCTGCTGTGAAATTGAGATATTTCAATTTTACCAGTTTTGGAATTATGCACAATAATTTATTAGATGGTAGAAGTCCATTTGAAATGAAGGATGGATATGATGATGGTTTAACAGGTGTTGGAATTCCTTCAATGGAAAATACGGGGATTAGTAAATGGAAAACGTCTATGCTAAGTCAAGAAGAAGTTGAAAATTTCCACTTACCAGTATCCGATCGATATTTTTCTGATGTAGATGGAAACCAGGTTGAAAGATCTAGTTATGAGTATATCCGTGACCATTTGGGGTACAGATTGGAATTGCAAAAAGCTGAGTTCACGCAAACAAGTAGAAAAGTTACCATCAAAACGGATATTATAAATAGAGGTTTCGCAGCTCCTCAGAATCCAAGAAACATCTATTATGTAATCTTGAATGAAGAGAATGAAGTTTTATCACATGTGGAATTACCATATGACTGGAGAGATTGGCAACCGGATGATTTTGCGGTAGCACATGATAACAAAAATAACCTGAAATATAATCAAGATTATGCATCATTAGATGATATTATTATTGGTGGTATTCCTTTAGGTGCTTTTAATTCACAATGGCATAGAGAGCCTCTAGATATTACATATGACCCTTATGTATATACTATTAAGGGTGTTATATCTACTGCAGGACTTGAAGATGGACAGTATAAAATTGGTATTGTGATGCCAGATATGAATGAAATGCTGACTGATAAACCAGATGCATATGCGGTTAGATTTGCAAATCAAGTTCCTTATTTAGAATGTTCTGGCATATCTGTATTGGGTAGTATCCAGATTGGAGGGGATGACCTGAATGATTCTGATGGTGATGGTATTCTGAATAGTGTGGATAGTAAGCCATTTAATCCAATAAATTATGCTGAATTGAATGGTGCTGGACCAGTAGAGGACTGTGCAAGGTGGGCTAACGTTCCTTCTCAAACTTCACAAAATAATATGGTGATGGATGAATCAAATATTTCCATTTTTCCAAACCCAACCAATGGTGTGTTGAATATTGAATTTGATGAAGAGTATGAAAATGTAGATGTAAGAGTAAAAAATATTCTTGGTCACGAGGTATTCCACAAAAAATACTGTGAAGCAAAAATTATAAAGATTAATCTTTCGGATGTTCAATTAGGTTCATATATCGCCTATTTCGAAACACCAGATGGACTTAAAGTAGCTAGATTCTTGAAAGACTAAATTTCAGTAATCAAATAAATAAAAAAAGGTGAAGAATTAATTTTCTTCACCTTTTTTTTATAACAAACCTTTTAAAAGATATTTAAGCTCACTGAGGATGATTGCAGTGGCTCCCCAAATTATTTCCTCCTCATGGACATAGGCTTTAACGCTTAATTCATGTCCTTGGTAGGTTTCAATTTTCACTTGCTGTAAAGTGGTTTCTTCCAGTAGTGAGAGTAATGGAAAGTCTATGATATAGTCTACCTCTTTTTCGTCCAATAGATAGCTAGGGTTTTCAGTAGTGGTTGCTAAAAATGGGTAAACAAAAAAATTACTCGGTGGAATATAAATAGGACTCAAGGATCTAACCAAATTATTGTTTGGAATCAATATCCCAATTTCTTCATGGCATTCGCGTTGGGCACAGGCCCAAAAGTCAATATCTTCCTGTTCTTTTTTTCCACCTGGAAAACTTATTTGAGAGCTATGTACGCCATTGTAAGGCTTTCTTTTGGTAAGAATTATATTTGGGCCATTCTCTTTTTGGTGAATTAAGGCAACCACTGCTGCCATTTTTGGTGACCTTGCGGCAATGTCTTCTGTGGAAAGAGAGAGTCTAGCATCTGGTGCAACTTCTTTATGGGCAATAGAACCAGGTAATTCTCTATCTTTTAGTGTTTGTAAAATATGTAAAAAGTCGGATGGTATCATTTGTCTTAACTATAGTGTGCTAAACATCAATATTACGTCCAAATTATATTTTTTTCAAAACTTATGGGTCAACACTGTGAAATATTTTACCGAATGGTAAGATATCGATATTAAAAAGTTATTTTTGTTCGATAAACCAACTGAAATGCGTCTATTCTGTATGTTTAGACAATATTTTTCAGGGAATGTATTTCACCATCGATAATTTTTAAAAAGGTATATGAGGTCTTTTTTAAGAAAAATTGTTTACCATTTTCCGATTGCACTCACGAAAAATATTCAATATGACCGTCAGACAAAGAAGGTTATGGAGAAGTGGTGCAAAAAAGATTCCAATTGTTTGGATATAGGTGCTCATAAAGGAGAAGTATTGGATGAGATGTTGAAGTTGTCTCCCAATGGTTCTCATTATGCATTTGAACCTATTCCATATTTATTCAAAGCACTAGCGCAGAAATATACAAACTGCACAGTGTTGAATTTGGCTTTGTCCAATGAAAAAGGTCAGGTTGAATTTCAATGGGTCAAATCGAATCCAGCATATAGTGGATTGCGTAAAAGAACCTATGCAAGAAGCCATGAAGAAATAGTTCAGATTAAGGTTGCAACAGATAGATTGGATGATGTACTACCTTCAGGTCACCAAGTTGATTTTATTAAGATCGATGTGGAAGGAGGGGAGTATGCCGTATTATCAGGTGCGGAATCGACCATCACCAATTGGAAACCAATGATTGTTTTTGAACATGGTTTGGGTGCCGCAGATTGTTATGGTGTAAGTCCAGAGATGATGTTTGAATTACTAGTAGGTAAATATGGGATGTCTATATTTACACTATATGGAAAGTTGAAAAATAGAAAACAGTTGAATAAAGAAGAGTTTGTTCAACTGTTTTATCAGGGAAAAGAATATTACTTCTTAGCCTGTTATGAATAAAAAAAAAGCCTCATTTTAATGAGGCTTTTTTTTGTGCTATATTTAGTGATAAATAATTCTAATATGAAGAAGATCCTTAGTAGTGTATTCTTTTTGATGCTTATAGTCTTTGCTTGTACAACTCCATCTGAAAATAATAAGTTGAACACGGAACCTAGTATAGTTATACATGGTGGAGCTGGTTATATTGTGAAGGACAATTTAACTATTGATCAAATTAATCTTTATGAAAGTAGTCTACAGCAAGTATTGGAAAATGGATACGTACTATTGGATCAAGGAGTCTCGGCAGTGGAAGTGGTTAGATTAACCATTCAATATTTAGAAAACGACTCTTTATTTAATGCAGGTAAAGGTTCCGTTTTAAATGCAATGGGGCTGGTGGAAAATGATGCGTCTATTATGGATGGAAGTAATTTACAGGCGGGAGCTGTTGCGTCGGTTTCTAATGTAAAGAATCCTATTGCTTTGGCCAAGTTTGTAATGGATTCAACTAAGCACGTTATGTTGTCTGGTAAAGGAGCTTCTATTTTTGCTGATAAAATGTCTGTTGAAAGAGTGGATCAATCCTATTATATGACGGCGAAGAGAAGAAAGCAAAAGGATGAAATCTTGAAGGCTAACAAGAAATATGGGACTGTGGGTTGTGTGGTTAGAGATAAACACGGGAATATCGCAGCAGGAACTTCCACTGGCGGAATGCATAAAAAGAAATGGGGAAGGATAGGAGATAGTCCTATAATTGGGGCTGGAACCTATGCAGATAATAGGTATGGTGGTGTTAGTTGTACCGGGCACGGTGAGTATTTTATAAGAAATGCTGTGGCCTATGATTTGATTGCTAGAATTAAGTATGCAGGCCAGACGATGGAATTTGCAGCAAGAGATATTTTGCATGAGGTATTGGAAATACAAAAGGGAAAAGGTGGCCTTATAGGGATCGATTCATCTGGAGAAATTGTGATGGATTTTAATACTCCTGGGATGTTTAGAGGATTTAAAAAAGGATCTGAAAAATCTGAAGTGTTTCTCTTCGGAAAATTGAAGGAAAATAGGAAGAAATAAATTAAATTCGCACAAGATAAAATACCGATAGATATGAATTTTGATGTTATTGTAGTAGGAAGTGGTCCTGGTGGTTATGTAACCGCAATTAGAGCTTCTCAACTTGGTCTGAAAACCGCAATTGTAGAGAAAGAAAACCTAGGTGGTGTATGTTTGAATTGGGGATGTATCCCAACAAAAGCATTGTTGAAAAGTGCACAGGTTTTTGAATATATAAAACATGCTTCAGATTACGGTATTACCGTAAAAGATGCTGAACATGACTTCTCCGCTGTAGTAAAGCGTAGTCGTAATGTTGCTGAAGGTATGAGTAATGGAATCGCTTTCTTGATGAAGAAAAACAAGATTGAGGTAATCAATGGATATGGAAAGGTTAAGCCTGGAAAGAAAATTGACGTTACAGATGCTGATGGTAAAGTAACTGAATATTCTGCCAACAATATTATTTTGGCAACTGGTGCTCGTTCTAGAGTATTGCCAAGTCTTCCTCAAGATGGAAAGAAAGTAATCGGATACCGTGAAGCACTTACAATGGCCGAACAACCAAAGAAAATGGTTATCGTTGGTTCAGGTGCTATTGGGGTTGAATTTGCATATTTCTATGCTACTATGGGGACAGAAGTAACTGTAGTAGAATATATGCCAACTGTAGTTCCTGTAGAGGATGCTGATATTTCTAAACAACTTCAGCGTTCATTGAAAAAAGCAGGAATTAAGATTATTACCAATGCTAGTGTTGATAAGGTAGATACTTCTGGAGAAGGATGTGTTGCGACTATCAACGGAAAGAAAGGTGAACAAACTATTGAATGTGATGTTGTTCTTTCAGCGGTAGGTATTACTCCAAATATTGAAAATATTGGTCTTGAAGAAGTAGGTATTGCTACTGATAAGGGAAGAGTATTGGTAAATGATTTCTATCAAACAAATATCCCTGGTTACTATGCTATTGGAGATATCGTTCCTGGACAAGCTTTGGCACACGTTGCTTCTGCTGAAGGAATCATTTGTGTTGAGAAAATCGCAGGTCAAAGCCCAGAAGCTTTAGATTATAATAATATCCCAGGTTGTACGTACTGTTCTCCTGAGATCGCATCTGTAGGGTATACAGAAGCTGCAGCAAAAGAAGCTGGTTATGAAATCAAAGTTGGTAAATTCCCATTCTCTGCATCTGGAAAGGCAAGTGCTGCCGGACATAAAGATGGTTTCGTAAAAGTTATCTTTGATGCAAAATACGGAGAGTGGTTAGGTTGCCATATGATTGGAGCCAATGTTACCGAAATGATCGCTGAGGCGGTAGTTGCACGTAAATTGGAAACAACGGGTCACGAAATATTAAAATCTGTACACCCTCACCCAACTATGAGTGAAGCGGTGATGGAAGCTGTTGCAGATGCTTACGGTGAAGTAATTCATATGTAATCATTTGTTTAGAATACTTAAAAGCTGCTTTATTCATTTAAAGCAGCTTTTTTTTTTAATTTTTGGGAAGTATAATCTGTTATTTTATATTAGCCCTTTAAGAATTTGTAAAACTTTAAAATAGAATATGAAAAAGCTATTTAGTACCCTTATGATATTGGCACTTTCTGGAGCAGTATTAAGCTCTTGTGAGGATGATTTTGATATTTATACATCTACTGATGATAACACAGGGTCTGGAAATACTGGAGGGAATGGTAACGGTAATGGTGGAGGAAACACCGGAGGCAATGGCAATGGCTTAGGAGATCAAAACTGTTATTTGACCACTATATATGTGGATGGAGACTTAAATATGGAATATTTTTATGATTCCCTATATACCCAAATAGATTCTATTCATCTTTTTGGTGCTGGTGGAACAATGCCAACAACTCAAATATTTAATTATAACAACGGTGTTTTAGAATCGATGAATTCTATTACCGTATATTCTCAAGGAGTAACGGCTACTTCTTCAAATGAGTATACTATAAATGCAGATGGTACCGTAAATACAATGGTTACCAATATGGATATGATGGGAACTACATCTGTACTTAATTCCAATTACAGTTATGATGCTTCTGAAGCTTGTGGAATGACTGGAATGACTGGGACCTCTGAAAGTATGGGGACCACCTCAAACATTAGTTATGAAATAGAATATTTGGATGCTAATTGTTCCTTTGAAATGAAGATGTTTCAGAATGGTTTGCTTGAAGCGCAGTCTGACTTTACTTTTGAGGAAGTTATTGGAAACCCTATTTCAATTGGTCTTCCTACAGATAATTTGTTTTTAGCGTTGGATGGTTCTATGCCGACAGCTATTACAACTATTAGTGATGATGGGCAGGGTAATATGAATTCAGTTGATATGGATATGGCATATACCTATAATGCAGATGGGAACATTGATCAAATGACAAATGATATTACCACTGATGGTCAGACTATGACTCAAATATCAACTTACAACTATGTTTGTCCATAGTTGCTAAGAGAGATAATATTTTAAAAAAGCGCCTCAGGAAAATAATGAGGCGCTTTTTTTGTTTAAAAGAAAGGCATAATCAATTCTTTCTGTATTTTTAGCCTTTTAAAATGAAAATATGCTTGCACAAATAATACAATGGGGGCCTCAGAATTACCTCTTTAAAATCGGAAGTTTTGAATTGCGTTGGTATAGCTTATGCTTTGCTTTGGCATTTTATCTTGGTTATAGAATAGTAAAAGGAATATTCGATAAGGAAAAGATTGAAGAGACCGTATTAGATAAGTTGTTAATGTATATGGTGATTGCGACTGTATTGGGAGCAAGGCTAGGACATGTTTTATTCTATGAAGGATTCTCCTATCTATTGGCGCATCCTATAGAAACATTTTTACCCTTCCGTTTGTCACCGTTTGAATTTACAGGCTTTTCTGGTTTGGCAAGTCATGGAGGAGCAATAGGGAATTTGCTTGCATTGTATTTTTTCTCGAAAAAAATATCCAAAAAACCCATGTTATGGATTTTAGATAGGGTTGCGCCTGCTGTAGCCTTAGCTTCCTGTTTTATACGAACGGGTAATTTGATGAATTCAGAAATAATAGGTAATCCAACTGATTTACCATGGGGCTTTGTTTTTACAAATATCGATGCGATCCCAAGACATCCAGCTCAGCTTTATGAAGCATTGAGCTATTTATTGATTTTTGTGATCTTGTATCAGGGACTTAAGAAAAAGAATTGGTTAGCGTATCCTGGGAAGCTTTTCGGTACATTGGTTTTAACCATATTTACTGCTCGATTCTTAATTGAATATGTAAAGAAAAGTCAAGGTGGATTTGAAGAAACGCTAGATTTATTGACTACAGGACAGTGGCTAAGTATTCCTTTTATTCTATTAGGAATTTACTTATTAAAGAATAGTAAAGAAAAAAAGGCGGTTGTATAACCGCCTTTTTTTTATAGTTTTTCCATTAGTTCCTTATAAAGCGATAGCATAGTGTTGATATCTTCTTTATGAACCTTTTCATTTGGACTATGAACGTTTTCTTCAGGAGCTCCAATAAAACACCAATCTATAGGGTAGGGGCTTTTTTGAAGTTGATTTCCATCCGATCCTCCGCTAGATTCCACTTCCAATTGATAAGGAATATCGCTTTTTTGGGCAATACCTTTAATCCGGTTGATATAGTTTTTCCTAGGGATTCCTGAATCTCTCATGGAGATGGCAACACCTTTTCCTGGAACAACACCTTCTGTTACCCAGGTTATATCAGAAATCAAGGCTTGTTTTACCCCATATTTTTCATACATAAATCTGGCTAAATAGCCTACAGAGCCACCACCCGTTTCTTCCCAACAACTGAATACTAAGATCCCATCAGTCATTGTCTCAGCTAATTTTAGTGCGTTGTAACATCCTAAACGGTTGTCCATATAACAATTGCTGATGAATTCCTCATCTTCTCTCCAGTTGGATTTAAAAACTAGGTTTGTTCCAGGTTCAATAGTTCTATGAAAATCACATCTTAAACTCTGGTTCCCTTCATCTTTGATTAGTGAAGTTTCAATAAAGCCATCCTTATCGTACCCAAAAAGTTCAATACCGGAATCTGTAACTGGCCCACCTAATTTGATTAAATGGTTATCGTACCTTACCGTAAACCCTATGGAATCCATGTGAGCGAAAACGGCTGTTCTAGGTTTACCAAATACGAGTACAATACAGTTTTGTAAATCAGCACCATGGAAAACTTCCGGTTGTGAATTCCAACTGTCTTTATTCTGATCTATATGGTCAAGAATGAAGTCTTTTAACGCATCTTCTTCACCAGCAGGTGCATAGATCTCTTGTAGTTTTTTTAATAATTCCATGGTCTAAATTTCGGTAATAGAAATGTTTTTGAGGTTGCTAAAGCTTATTATGGCTTTCTCCGCATCACCTTTTCGAATATTGAAACGAATACTGCAAGTTTCTAAAAAGTCCTGTTGATAGTCTTGAATACCTAAATCTTTTAATTTTCTCATGATGAGATTTAATTCAGGATATCCAAACCTTAGTTCAAATTCAGAATCTATTGTTTTTTCTAATATAACAGCTTGGTCAAGGGCTTCAAATGCTCCGGTTTTATACGCTTGTATCAATCCTCCGACCCCTAGCTTTGTCCCTCCAAAATAACGAACTACTATAACAAGTGTATTTGTAAGGTCGAAGGAATGGATTTGTCCAAGAATGGGATTTCCTGCACTATTGGAAGGTTCTCCATCGTCGTTTGCTCGAACTAATTTGCCAAAAGGGCCTATTTTGTACGCATAGCAATGATGTCTAGCTGAGAAGTGTTCCTTTTTTACAAGGTCGAGCTTCTCCTTTACCTGCTCCAGATTCTCTACGGGGAAGGCGTATCCGAAGAATTTACTTCCCTTCTCCTTAAAGAATCCAGTTGTTTCGGCTTCAATCGTTTTGTAAAAGTCTTGTTCCATTAGCTGTTAAATAGCTGTGGGTTATTTTCAGGATGAAAAAGATAGATTTTATTATTGCCTATGTTTTTCACCTCTGAAGGTTCCATTCCAATTATATTAGGGGCTTCCAATCCTCTTTTTAAAAGTGAATCTGATTTGAATACACGAATTTCATCCCAGACGTTCGATTTTAGGAAACCCTCTATTGTGTGTTTTCCACCTTCTATAATAATTGATTTGATATTTTGTTCGTAGCAATAATGCATCATTTTTTCAATGATGTTTTTACTGAAATCTAATTTCACATAGTGGACAATACCTACCATTTTGGTTTCTATATCGTTAAATATCCAAGTCTCTTGACTTTGATCCAGTATGTGATTGCTAGAGGGAATAGCTAAATTCTTGTCAATCACCATTCGAATAGGATTCGTACCCATTACCTTTCTTACGGATAATTTTGGATTGTCAATAAGGGCAGTTTGCTTTCCAATTAAGATTGCCGTTGCTTCTGCTCTCCATAAGTGATTGTAAAATTTACTTTCTAAGTTCGATATTTGAAAGGAGCCTTTATGGTTTTGAGCTCTTTCTACATCAATGAAACTGTCCAAACTTTCTGCCCACTTCAAAATAATGAATGGCCTTTCTTTTTCTTGATAATTGAAAAAAGCTATGTTTAGTGCTATGGCCTCTTTTTCTAGAATACCAACTTTCACTGTTTTACACACTTTTTTCAGCTTTTTTATTCCTTTACCTGCAACTTGAGAGAAAGGGTCTTTGCAGGCAATATATACATGTGGAATGGAATGCTTTATTATTAAATCTGCACAAGGTGGTGTTTTACCCTTGTGAGCACAGGGCTCAAGACTTACATATAGGCTACTTTCTGATAGGAGAGATTTATCTTTAACATTTTGAATGGCCATTACTTCTGCATGTTCCTTTCCAAATTCTCTATGATAGCCCTCACCTATAATTATATCATTATGCACTATAACAGCCCCTACCATAGGGTTGTGTCCTACAAATGACCGTGCTTGAGAAGCTAACTGTAAACAGCGCCTCATATATATATTGTGTATGTCCTTTTTCATATTTTTTCAAAAATACAAATAATTCATTCTGATCTGTTAGAATTAAGATTTCTCTTGAATTGATTTGCTTCTGATTTAAGACTTTTTGGTTAATTAAAAAATGACCTAGATGTAATTATTTTACTTGACTATGTTAAAAAATGTTAACCCTATATTTTGTAGGGCTTCAGCCTATGGTTTGTTGTTCAATTAATTACGTTTATACCTTGTTGTTGACCGTTTGTATAATGCCTTGATTTGTAATTCGTTATTAAATTAAATATTTTTAGGAGGTTTAAAAAAATGCATAATACATACACCTATGAAAAAAATTATATACGGAATATCCTTTGCCCTAGGATTGACGGGGGTTACAGCACAAGACTTCGTAAATACTGAAGTTGAAAAAAGACATGTTGTTCTAGAAAAATTTACTGGAATCAATTGTGCAGCCTGTCCTGCAGGGGATGTAGAAATTGAACTTTTATCAAATCAATTAGGTGAGCAGTTTATTGCATTTGCGCATCATACCTTTGGTGACCCGCTTGAAGGACAAGATGATTATGGTACGGAACATGGACCAAACATTGCTGGGGCTGCGATGGCTACTGGTTATCCAGCCGCTAATATCAATCGAATTTCATTCCCAGAATTTGCTCAAAATGAAGATGGGACAGCTATTTCAAAATCGGATTGGGCTGCTGCCATTGATGAAATGAAGGAGGAAGATGCCTATGTAAATGTTGGTGCTAAACTTGAGTATGACACTGAACACAATAGTGTTACCGTAAAAGTTGAAGTATATTATACTGGAACTCCAAGTGATGAAGATCGTATTCATGTTGCAGTCATTCAAAATCATATTATAGGTTTTCAAGCTGGTGGATCGGATGATTATGAGCACAACCACATGGTTCGTAAAATGTTGACTGGTGAAGGTGGAGAAGAATTGAATGGTGAAGCTCAAATAGGATCATTTATAGAATTAGAATATACATGGGAATTACCTGTAGATATTCGGGCTATTGATCTTTTACCTGAAGATTTAGAAGTAGTAGCATTTATTACTGATGATGAAGGAGAAGTAAATAATGGTATTATTGCTGACCCTGAATTTGTAGTTAACTATGTGGTTAACCCTGCTGCTAAGATCAAAGACAATACTTTTTGTACAAATACAATTTCTCCAAAATTTGATTTGACAAATTATGGAGATCAAACTATCAACAACTTAGACATTACTTATTCTATAAATGGTATTCAATATACCTATGCTTGGGAAGGTGATCTAGAAACTTTTGATATTGAGGAAGTTGTTTTACCTGAGGTTACTTTCATGCCAATCGGTGAAAATAATTTAACGATTGAAATACTTAATCCAAATCAAAACTTCAATGGATTTGATGAGGGTATGGCAAATAATATAATCATTGAGAACTTTGATGATGCTGAATACTATCATTCATTTATCCATTTTAAATTGAAATTGGATGGATTTGTAAATGAAACAAGATGGGAGTTGATCAATAGTGATGGAGAAGCCTTATATGAAGGTGGACCTTATCAATATGGTTCAATTGACCTAGTAGAAGCAGTATTTGAGTTGGAAGATGATGAGTGTTACCAATTAAGAATCTTGGATGAAGATGGAAATGGTCTTGTTGGTGGGCAAAATGAAGAAACAGGAACAACGTTCCCTTCTGGTTTCTACCAATTGTTTGTAAACGGAGATAATGTATTAGAAGGATCAGACTTTGGTAGTCTAAAAGAACATACTTTTAGTATTGATATGGCTACTGTTTCTCTAGAGGAGTTAGAAGCTAACGATATCTTGGTTTACCCGAATCCAGCGAAAGATGATTTATTCGTTTCATTTGGAATCGATCAGTCAACAGCTGTTGAAATTTCTTTGACAAATCAACTTGGACAAAAGGTGTATGGAAAAGTTGTAGATACAGAACTTGGACAAAACAAATTTAGCATACCAGTAAGTAATTTGACTGCAGGTTTCTATTTTGTTAAAATTCAAATGGGAGATACTACTCGTATTAAAAAGGTGGTTATTGAATAATTCCCCTTTTCCTTCATAATATTTAAAGCCCGATTATTTAATCGGGCTTTTTTTATGACTTATACTTATGAGTTTAGAGGCTCTAAATCCATCATTTTTTGATAAATTTGTTAGGTTAATAATTATATGCTTGTGAAAAAATATATTGTAAGTTTCTTAATGCTGGTATTTACTGGCTTGAATGCTCAAAACCTAGTAGATGAAAACGGCTTAAAACAAGGGAAGTGGGCGAAAAAGTATGATTGGGGAACCATCCGTTATACCGGAGAATTTCAAGATGATAAGGAAATTGGAACCTTTAGATTTTTTGATCAAAATGGGAAGATATTAAGTATCCGAGAATATAAAAGTCCTGGTGGAATAGCTGTTTGTACTATGTACGACCATGAAGAAAATCTGCATGCGAGCGGCGAACTTTTAGGAATGAAAAAATTAGGCACCTGGCTATATTATTCTAATGATGGTAAAGATACTATTGGAGTAGAGACCTTTGTGGATGGATTATTGCATGGTGCACAGTATACTTATTTTGAAAATGGAAACATTACAGAAATAATGCATTTCAATAAGGGGAATAAAGAGGGGGAATGGATTGAGTATTATTCAGACGGTCAGATCAATGTAAAAGGTCAATTTATAAATAACCAATTAAATGGTAAAGTGACTTATTATTATTCAACAGGTGAACGCCGAAAAATAGGAAACTATACACAAGGTATTCGGAAGGGGATTTGGTTGACTTATGATATATCGGGTAAAGTGATTAAAAAAGTTGATTACGACAAGCTAGTTAACAAAACAAGACCTATAAGAAGATGAAAATAAAATTAGGTATCCTCTCCTTTTTTGCCATTATGTTGAGCTTATCAGCTCAAGAAAGAAATAAATATTGGATTCACTTTGCAGATAAGAATGAACAGGTAGCCCTTTTAGAGAGACCGAATTCCTTTTTGTCTGATAAAGCTATTGAACGAAGAAAACTACAAGGAATTGAAATTAACGAAACGGATCTTCCAGTTTCTAGGATTTATCTGAACCAATTAGTTGAAGCTGGAATTGAACCCCTGTATTCCTCAAGGTGGTTTAATATGACGTCTGCAAAGCTGTCTAAAGAAGAATTAAGAAATCTTAATCAGCTTCCCTTTATAGAAAAAATAAGCCTGCACAAGGGTTTGTTAAAGGATGGTCAATCCTTGGATGTAGAAACATCCTATGAAATGGTAATAGATAGTACGGAAGAAGATTATTATGGCTTAGCTTCACGACAGATTAATATGCTGAATGGAGTAGGTTTACATGATTTAGACTATAAAGGTCAGGGGATGACTATTGCAGTATTGGATGCAGGATTCCTTAACGCCAATATCTTACCTGTATTTGACAATGCTTGGGCAGCTAACAGAATAATTGTTGGTCCTGATTTTGTTCGCGGTAATGATACTTTGGTAGATTTTAGTCATAGTACGCATGGAACAAATGTTTTAGGTTTTATGGCCAGTGAATTACCTGATGTATATGTGGGAACTGCTCCTTTGGCTAACTATATTTTGATTCGTACTGAAAATGGACCTTCGGAGGCTGTAGTTGAAGAGTATTATTGGTTGCAAGGTGCGGAATACGCGGATAGTATGGGAGCGGACCTGATTAATTCTTCTCTTGGTTATACCACTTTTGATGATAGTACTGAAAGCCATTCGTATGATGATTTGGATGGGAATACAACCTTGATTACCAAAGCAGCGGATATGGCTGCTGCAAAAGGAATACTCGTAGTGAATAGTGCAGGAAACTCCGGAGCTAATTCCTGGTATTATATTTCTGCTCCGGCAGATGCGGACAGTGTTATGACCGTTGGCTCTGTAAACGGGTTTGAGGAATCTTCCTTATTTAGTTCTCATGGCCCAACGGCAGATGATAGGATTAAACCCAATGTGGTTGCGCATGGGGAACTAGTGTATACTGTCTGGGTAGATAGTGCTTTTTATCCAAGCAATGGGACTTCATTTTCTGCTCCAGTTCTTACAGGAATGACTGCGTGTTTATGGCAATATAAGCGGGCATTGGAAGACAGTACTATTTCGAACATGGAAATTATAGAATTGGTTGAAAGTTCTAGTTCTCAATATCCATTTTCTGATCCTAATTTGGGCTATGGAATTCCAAATTTCGGTTTGGCAACAGCCCCTTTGTCAACTGTCGAAATTGAACAAATGGATGTGTCAATTTATCCCAATCCTTTTAATACTGAGATCCATATTTCAAGTAATCATGAAAAATTATTTGGGTACAGCTTAGTGGATGTTTACGGCCGGGTATTGATTCAAGAGATATCCGAAATTGGAGTTCAAGAATATAGCATACAAATTCCGTTGAATGTTTCAATGGGTAATTATTTTATTATCGTAGAAAGTACAGAAGGCAGAATTGTTAATAAATTGGTGAAATAGATGGAGAATAGGATTACAAATTTGTTTGGTATTAAATATCCAATTATTCAAGCCGGAATGATTTGGTGTAGTGGATGGGAATTAGCTGCTGCTGTTAGTAATGCTGGAGGATTAGGTATAATAGGTGCAGGATCTATGTATCCTGAAGTATTTCGTGAACAGGTTGCAAAGTGTAAAGCCGCAACAGATAAACCATTTGCGGTAAACTTGCCGCTGCTGTATCCAGACATTGAAAAGCATATTCAAACCATTTTGGATTATAAGGTGCCTATCGTTTTTACTTCTGCTGGTTCTCCAAAAAAATGGACTCCTTTATTGAAGGAAAACGGTATTACAGTTGTGCATGTTGTTTCCAATGTGAAATTCGCCTTAAAATCTGAAGAGGCTGGGGTGGATGCTATTGTTGCTGAGGGCTTTGAAGCCGGAGGTCATAATGGTAGGGAAGAGACGACTACGTTATGCTTAATTCCTATGGTGTGTGAAGCTGTGAATATTCCGGTTATAGCTGCAGGGGGTATTGCTTCTGGTAAGGCTATGGCTGCAGCCATGGTGCTAGGTGCAGATGCTGTACAGGTAGGAAGTAGATTTGTTGCTTCGGAAGAATCATCAGCCCATGAAAACTTCAAAAATGCTGTTGTTGCAGCAAAGGATGGTGATACTGAATTGACCTTAAAAGAATTAACCCCAGTTAGATTGCTGAAGAATTCTTTCTATATGGAGGTGCAGTCGGCTTATAGTGCCAAAGCGAGTGTAGAAGACCTCAAAACACTCTTAGGAAAAGCCAGAGCTAAGAAAGGAATGTTTGAAGGGGATATGGAGGCTGGAGAATTGGAAATTGGTCAGATAGCAGGATTAATCCATGCGGTAAAACCAGCGGCTACAATAGTGAATGAAATGATGAATGAATTTAGAGAAGTTCAGCAAAAGATGATGACTTTATCCTTGTAATAATTTACAATGGATTCAAAAATATAAAAGGCTCAATTGGATTGAGCCTTTTTTTATGCTTTCAAAAGAAAATGCATTAATAAGGATACAATAAAGACGGAAGCAAATATGATAATCCAATGTCTTTGACCTCTTCTTTTAATATCTTTAAATTCTCTTTTCTCCATATATCTTATGAATTAGTAAATAGGTAGCGCTAAATAATAAACAAGCCAGTAGAAGGTGAATTGGTTGAGAAAAAGCAGGGTAATCTAGGTACTTAAAACTTAATCCAATCAGAAATTCTACACCTATTATACCTAAAATAAAGTTTGTAATATTTGATTGTATGTTGGCCTTTTTTAAATTTAATAATAAGCCGATTGCAAATCCAACTAATAACCAGGCAAATGTGCCATGTATATTGAAAATGCCCTCTATATAGGCTATCCAATTAGACCGTTCTAGGTTTGGGAATTGTTCAATTAAATGATCTGTTTCTTGTCTTACCTTTGTCCCCAATACCACCTGAATAATGGATAAGGAGAATAGTCCCAAGGCCCATATTTTGGTCTTTTTGTTGAACTTTTCAATTCCATTCTCTTCCTTAGGGACTCTTTCATAAAGAAGTATAAAGAACAGTAGAATAACCAGTGCCATCAGCATATGTATTGTTATTTTAGCCGGAGCCAATACGGAATATACTACGGTTGCTCCAAGCCAAGCTTGGAATATCATTCCTACAACAATCAGTGCGCATAGCCCTATATATCTCTTCCTATTCTCTAGTTTGAAGGCAGAAATAAGAAGAATAAGACAAATTAACCCAGATAATGCCCCAAATAACCTGTTTATATATTCTGTCCAAGTGTGATATGGATTGAAGGTGGCATAATCATGCTTAGTGTATTTTTCCCAATTCGAAGCTTGAAGTTGACTTCCCGTCCTAAAATCTACATTTGCTGTCCATAAGGCTTCATCAAAAATTATTGTTTGCCCCTTATTGAAAGAATAATCCGCTTTCCATTCCAATTGAGAGATGTCTGTTGGTGGAATATAATAGCCAAAGCATTTTGGCCAATCCGGACAACCCATGCCCGAACCAGTCATTCGAACTACCGAGCCAGCAATTATCACCAATAGAACACTGATAAACCCAATAACAATGAGCTTTCGAAATGCTGAGTAAGTCATATTTAATAATTTTGAGCAAAATTAATAAATATCCTATCTTATGAAACTCAGATCATTGAAAATTATTAATATTTGGAGGTATTATGAAAGATAATTTGTTGGTGTATTCGGGGCCTTTAAATAATAATTTATTTAAGCCACAATCTTTGGATATCAAGGAATATTTTTCAATATTGCGATGTAAGTAAATAAGAAAAAAATGGCATCTAAAATAAAATATGAGTTGGAATTTCCTATCCGCTCTTCGGTAAAGGTTCTATATAACATTTTAAGTACACCAAGTGGATTATCCGAATGGTTTGCCGATGATGTCAATATTAAAGGAGATTGTTATATATTTTTTTGGGACGGTACAGAGCAAGTAGCTAAAGTACTTTCCAAGAGAAATAATCAGTCGATTAAATTCCATTGGGAGGATGATGAAGAGGATACTTATTTCGAGTTGAAGATTGAAGTTGACGAGATAACGAATGATGTTTCTTTAATGGTAACAGATTTTGCTGAAGATGAAGATGATATTGAAGATGCCAAATTATTATGGGGTCGTCAGATTGATGGATTAAGAGGTTGTATAGGATCGTAATTCACAACATCTTTTAAAAAATACTAAGGCTGAATCATACTATTGATTCAGCCTTTTCGTTTTAAAAATGACCTGATTACAATATCATATTTCTTGGCTACATTGTTTCTTTAAATGCCTGCTTTATTTATTTTTTGAAATTTGATGCGAATTTAGGTCATGAGCATTATATTTGTACAAATTATTTTTGGTTGAAAACAGTAGATAAACTTATTCTTAAAGCCTATTTCGGGCCATTTTTAGCTACACTGTCTATCCTTCAATTTATCTTCCTAATGCAATTTTTATGGAAGTATCTTGAGGATTTGGTAGGGAAGGGCTTGGATGTTTTTATAATTTTCAAACTACTTTTTTATACTTTATTTGTCTTGGTTCCTTTAACACTTCCCTTAGCGGTTTTACTTTCGGCTATAATGTCTCTCGGGAATATGTCCGAAAACCTGGAGCTAACAGCTCTTAAGGCTTCTGGGATTTCCTTTTTAAGAACACTTCGACCACTGCTTATTGTATCTATTTTAATGTCGGGGATGGCTTTTGTTTTTTCAAACTATGCTATGCCATGGGCTACCTTAAAGCAAAAAACCCTTTTACGTGATATAATTGATAAGAAGCTGGAGGTGAATATTCAGGAAGGGATATTCTTTACTGAAATAGAAGGTTTTAGCATTCGTGTTGGGAAAAAAGAAAAAGAAGACGGAAAGCTGAAAGATGTGCTCATTTACAAACAAAGTGTAAAAGGAAATACACATGTAATAAAGGCTCATTCAGGAAGGATGTCTATCACGCCAAATAGCAGATTTCTTTTATTAGACCTATACGATGGGAATAGTTATGAAGAAATATTAGATAAAAAGAAAAAGACAAGACGAAGACGTGAAATGGATGGTGAGATGCCACACCAGAAAACCTATTTTGAACATCAAAGATTTAGGTTTGATTTGAGTTCTTTCCAGTTGACATTAAATGATGAAGATAGGTTTAAAGATAAGGCTATAATGATGTCTCTATCTCAGCTTTCAAGTATTGAGGATAGTTTACAGCGTAGATATTTATCAGCCTATGATGAAATCCCCAAAAGGCTTCAATCAAATTTACGTTTTGACCTTATAGATTCTACCTATTCTAGTGTAGATACTCCGGCAATAGCTATTGGCGAATGGGCCAATGTTTTAAAACTTCAAGATGAAGCTGTGATTTTGGACATGGCTACAAATGAAGTAAATAATACTATATCCAGATTAAGGACTAGTTATAGTAAAATTAAGGATAGAGAGAAAAAGTACAATCGTAACCAGATAGAATGGCATAAGAAATTCACCTTGTCTTACGCTTGTCTTGTCCTGTTTCTAGTTGGAGCACCATTAGGTGCTATCATCAAAAGAGGGGGAGTAGGCTTGCCGGTTGTAATCTCGTTAATCTTTTTTATTATTTACTATATCCTTAGTATCTACGGTGAAAAGAGTGTTATCAAAAGTGAGATGAATTCCTTTTTTGGTTTATGGTTAGCTAATATATGTTTTACTCCTTTTGGTATTTTGTTTATGTATAATTCAGCAACGGATTCTTCTATGTTCGATAGTGATTCCTATAAATTACTGTTTAGAAGGGTTCGGAAAAAATACAAGGCCAAAAGTGTATGAGGATATTAATCTTAACACATAAGCCTCCCTATACTTATATTGATGGGGGAGTATTGGCTATTAGGAATCTAATGGAGGCGATTGCTGATATTGGACATCAAGTGGATGTATTGAGTTTTGAGACTAAGAAGCATCCTTTTTTACCTCCTGAAGAATTCCCTTCCAATATTTCTGTTCAATCTGTTTTTAAAGATACTGATATAAAGGTTCATGAAGCCTTTATTGGTCTTTTTAGGAAGGGGAGTTATAATGTAGATAGATTCCAATCTGTTTCATATGCAGATAAAATCAAAGAGCTTACCTCTCAAGCTAACTATGGTATGGTGATTTTAGAGAGCCTTTTCTCTACGAGTTATTTATCATTATTACGTGAGCTAACCGATTGTCCAATTATTTTGAGAAGCCACAATATTGAGCATAAAATTTGGGAACGCTTGGTTCAGGAGGAAACATCTTTCTTAAAAAGAGCTTACCTAACGCATTTGTGTAAGCGTCTCAAAAAATATGAGGAGAATACAATTAAGGCACTGGATGGTGTGATGTATATCTCAGATTTGGATGAAGCCTTCTTTAAAAATACTCAAGTACCTAGTACCGTTATTCCTTTTGTTCGCAGCATAAATGAGGAAGTGAAAAGACCCACTTCTATATCTTTTTTTCATTTGGGATCGATGGATTGGAAGCCAAATAAAAACGGAATAGAATGGCTATTGGATAATGTTTGGCCTATCGTTAGAAAGGAGTATCCTGATGCTCGTTTAAATTTGGCTGGAAAGGATATGCCTTCGAATTATTTTAAAATGGCGGAGAAGGGTGTATTTGCAAAAGATTATGTATCCAATGGAGATACCTATATGCAGGAACATGGCATTATGTTAGTTCCCTTATTCTCTGGAGGTGGGATTCGTATTAAGATCATTGATGGATTATGTAATGGAGTGCCAATTATTAGTACAAAAATAGGTGCCGAAGGAATTCCATATACCACAGGGGAAAATATAATTATAGCCAATACTAAAGAAGAGTTTGCAGGACGAATGATTGAAATCTTAAGAAACAAACATTCTTTAGAAGCTATTAGTAGTAAAGCGTTGGCTTTGGCAAAATCAAATTTCACAAAGGAGTCAATTAAGCCTAAATTACGTGAGTTTTTTACCCAGATTACGAAGAACTAGTATTTGAAAAATTCATGGAGAATAAGAAAAAAGATAAATTACTCATTTTGTCCTCACGATTTCCTTATCCTTTGGAAAAAGGAGATAAGCTGAGGTTATATCATCAGATAAAATCCTTGTCTGAGGTTTTTGATATTTATCTTTTTGCGCTTTCCGATGAAGATGTTCAGGAAAAGGATTTTGCAGAGCTTATTCCTTTGTGTAAGGAAATTGAACTAAAGAGAATTTCCAAATGGATTTGTTATATAAACTTAATCCTTGGAGCAGTATTTAAAGGATTGCCTTTACAGGTAGCTTATTTCTATTCTAAAGCTGCACAAAAATCACTTAATTCATTTATTGCAAAACATCCGATCGATAAAGTGTATTGTCAGTTGATACGGATGGCAGAATATACCAAAGAGATTAACATTGAAAAACATTTAGATTATATGGATGCCTTTTCAATGGGGGTTGAGCGAAGAAAGGATAAAGCCTTTTGGCTAAAACCAATCCTTGGGTTGGAATACGGCAGAGTAAAGGCTTATGAACGCACTGTATTCACAAACTTTAATAGTCATAGTATTATTGCCGATGCTGATAGGCGTTATATTTTTGGAGAGGAAGCGGAAAAGGTAAAGCTATTAGCTAATGGTGTCGATATGGGGTTTTTCACCAGCAATCCTTCCATTTTAATTTCCTATGATGTATTGTTTGTTGGGAATATGAGTTATCCACCAAATATTGCAGCCGTAAAATTCCTGATCGAGAAGGTAATGCCTTTAGTTTGGGAGCAGTCTCCAAATTGTTCTGTGCTTATTGCTGGTACCAATCCAGATAGTTCTATTAAAAAATATGCTAGTTCGAAAGTAAAAATTAGCGGTTGGATGGAAGATATACGAATGGCTTACTGGCAAAGTAAAGTATTTGTAGCACCGATGTTTCTAGGTTCTGGTTTACAAAATAAATTATTGGAAGCCATGGCAGTTGGATTGCCTTGTATTACAACAGATTTAGCCAATAATTCTCTTAAAGCTTCTCGGGATGAAATTAGAATTGCAAATAATGCCAACGAATTTTGTGTTGAAATCCTTCATCTACTTAATGAAGGGAATAATGGCAATATAGAGCTCATAAAGAAAGCAAAATCCTTCGTTAAAGAGAGCTATGGTTGGAATTCTCACAATCAAAGATTAGTAAAATCTCTATTGTTGTTGTGCAAGTGATTGATTATCAATTCTCTAATTTAAAATAAATTCTTTCTTTAATGTCTTTATTTTTATTTATTAAGATGGGGTATATCAAACTTATTGTCGTATTTTTGCGGCTCATTTGACGAAATAAAAATATGGAAAATCCTTTTAAGGAATTGGGATTAGTAGACGAGCTTGTAAATGCTGTCACCGATCTTAATTATGAGAAACCTTCCGAA
>MAAC01011221.1_pt1 | contig 37604 bp, 33 predicted proteins | sample 1115981 | NCBI WGS metagenome assembly MAAC01 (sample SAMN04961126, study PRJNA320927) | seawater metagenome | isolation source: sample BD02T64 sea water enriched with oil for 64 days | place: USA:Gulf of Mexico | collected 2013-07-27 | reverse complement strand
TTCCTCCTTAGCTCAGTTGGTTAGAGCATCTGACTGTTAATCAGAGGGTCCAAGGTTCGAGTCCTTGAGGGGGAGCCCAGAGAAGCCGTTACGCAAGTAGCGGCTTTTTTTGTGTCTTGTTTTTTTTTAGTTTTGATGAAAATACTTCCAAACCACGAGCAGCATACTCCCAGTAGCGAGAATAGATGGATGACAACCATAAATAATTCAAATTTTGAAAACAAAACGCTCCATATATTTGATTTAAAAATCTGGAATAAACGATATTTGCAACTATCAACTAATATTAATACATCACTAATGAAAGTAATTAGAATCCTTGCGATATTAATAAATATCAGTCTTTATGCACAAGACATAAATCCGGCCTGGGTCAAATCAGTAGGAGGAACACTTCATGTCTTAAATATGGACCACACATTGGATACTGAAGGAAACATTTATACTGTTGGTTACTTTTCTGGTACTGCCGACTTCGCTCCATGTTTAGCAACAAATATCTTGACATCTAACGGGTACAATGACATTTACGTCGAAAAATGGGACAGTTTAGGAAATCATTTATGGGCGCATTCTTTTGGTAGTATCAACGAAGACCTGGGATATAGAGTCCAGTCAGATAGTCAAAATAACCTATATGTTCTTGGTAAATTCAGTGACACTGTTGATTTTGATCCCGATACTTCAACATTTGAATTGATTTCCAGCGGATCTAATGGCGCTTTCCTCTTAAAGCTAAATTCAGATGGAAATTTCATTTGGGTTAAGAAAATTGGAGGAAGCTTTTCATCCCAGTCATCAGATTTATTCGTCAGTGAAAATGATGATATCTTTATAACTGGAAAGGGTTCCGGTACGGTAGACCTAAACCCAAATTCTGGAACTTTTATAGTAAATGGAAATGGTCAATTCTCTTATCTAATGAAGTTGAACTCAAATGGGGATTTTGATTTTGCCAAATATATTGATAATCCATCAGCATGGGCCAACATACATAATATCGCCACCAATGCCGCAAATGAAATCATCATCGCCGGTCAATTTCATAACAACCAGGATCTCAATATGGGCTCTGGAATCAGTACCGTTTTAAGCAGTGGATATTCTGATATTTTCATTCAAAAACTAGACAGTCTAGGGAATTTTATTTGGGTTAAAGATGTAAAGCCAAGCTCAACTGCCAGAATAAATGTTAGTAATTTAGTCATCGATGATAATGAGAACATTTACTTAACCGGGTTGTTTGAAGATACTGTAGGGTTTAATTACACCGACAGCACATATCAATTTGCATCAAACGGACAAGAGGATTTCTATGTCTTGAAATACAATACTAACGGAGATTTCAAATGGGCCACTTCAACTGGGGGAGAACTTTATGAACGGAACTACGACATCAATGTAGACTCCAATGGAGATCTGTACGTTTTGGGGGAATTTAGGGATACTGTTGACTTTGACCCTGGTCCAAACGTTCATGAAGCAATATGCTCTGTCATGGAAGATTTCTTTATTCAAAAGCTAGACAGCATGGGGCAATTTATTTGGGTAAACACTTTTCCCAGCACTAATTTTAGCTATGGAAGCAATATTATCATTGATGACGCGGATAACATTACCATTTCTGGTACTTTAGTTGACACCATGGATGCTTTTACAGGCTCCGATGAATATTTAATATCGGCCAATGGGGATTGGGAATTACTTCTAATGAAACTTGATCAATACCAATCAAGCATTAACACTGACGTCATTACTGCATGTAACTCCTATACTTGGACTAATGGTATTACTTATACGGAAAGTACAATTACATCCTTTGCAATACAAAACGGATCCGACTTCAACTGTGATTCTATTGTAAATCTAAATTTAACAATCGAGACTCTCAATGATTCAGTTGTTTCAAATGACACCACTTTATTTGCAGTCATAGATTCAGCACAATTTCAATGGTTAGATTGCTCAAATAATTATGCTGCCATTCCAAATGAGGAAAACCAATTTTTTACACCTACTCAAAGTGGCAATTATGCCGTTGAGATAACACAAAATGGATGCATAGACACTTCAGGTTGCTACACGATCAGTTCAATTGGGCTAACCGACGAATTCTATACTACAGAGATTTCAGTAAGTCCCAATCCAACATCTGGAATTCTTGAACTGAATAATCTCAATGATTCAGGCACTCAAATAAAATTATACAACCTCGCTGGAGAAACTATTCTGGAAATACCAAATATAAAGTCTAAGTATCACAAATTAGTGTTTGATGCAAAACCAGGTATTTATATACTCGAAGTATATTCCAATAGCATCAGAAAGAATTACAAATTGATTGTTCAGGAATAAATATATCATATCCTGCCTCAGTTGGTGTACTTTACAACTACACCCTTGCTATAATTTGCATTTGACTAGTTCCAAGAACATTCAATAATTATCGAGTTCACGGACTATAAAAAGAGCTTTTAAAAAGCCGTTCCCAAAGCTTCGGGAACGGCTTTTTTTGTGTCTTGTAAATACTGAGCTTACAGCTCATTTCTCCTCCTTTCATCCACTTTCCTACAATTCGTAACATACACCCTAAATTGACCTCTCAAGGATTACATGGAGGGTTACATACTTCAACTCAGCAACACTACCTACACATGAAAACCAAACAACTATTCACTTTGTTCTACTTGAAAAAAAGTAGGATGAACAAGCAAGGCTTATGCCCTATTAGGTGCAGAATGACCTATACCTCTTCTAGGAAGGAATTTGCCACAGGGAACTTCATCTCACCTGATGATTGGAACTCAGATAAGCAGAGAGCCACTCCCAGTTCAGAAAAGAACATACAAACCAACACCCAGCTAAGCCTGATTGAGACCAAACTTAATCAGGCTTTTTTGTTTCTACAGGTACAAGAAGAAGATCTTTCAGCTCAGGATATCTATGACCAATACCTCGGAGTACCAGCAAAGATTAAAAATACTGTACTATAGGTCTTCTCCACACACAATGACAGAATGAAACGACTCATAGGAAAGGAATATGCTCACAGCACCTACCTTGCTCGCGGCAGCGGGGTATGTTCCCATTTATAATCGTGCCTATTTTTTCAGGCTAAATGTTCCTTTGAATATTTTCCCATCCATGTATTCCATAATGTAGAAGTAAACCCCTTCTTCACAAGACTTTCCTGAACTTTGGCTTACTCCATCCCAACAAAATTCAGCTTGAGATAAACTACAGCTCTCATAATTGAAAGACTCATAAACTAATTTCCCCCAGCGATCATAAATATGCATTTGAATATTAAATGCAGCATCCCTGAAATCAATGAAGAAATAATCATTATTACCATCTCCATTTGGGGTCATAATATTTGGAATTTCGCAATGTTCAACCTTAACATTGAACTTTCTTGTGGAAGAATTTCCACAGTGATCTGTGACTACAAGGTTATATTCATTGTAGCTTAAATCCATGTTTTGTACAGTATATTCCTGCTCATAAGAAACCGGAATACCATCAAGCGACCATTTATATGTAAAATCTCCAGATCCACCAGTAACCGCGTACTCTAACGGCAATGCATCACCTTTACAAATACCCATATCCAATTGCAAGTCAGAACTTACTACTAAAGGTTCATATTGAGGTACTTCAACAAAAATACTGTCGAAAGTTTCATAACCACAAGCATCTCTTACCGTCAAATAGAACATAGCGCTATCCTCAGCAACAAGATCAACCTCATCTCCAGTCCAAATAGCATCTGCCTTCGTCCAGGTATATACATAAGATCCTATTCCACCGATAGCCTGAGCACCCAACATGAAATCTTCACCCTTACACAATTCCATTACATCGTCAATTTCAACATTCAGCAATGGATTATTATGTATCGTTATTATCTCAGAATTTGGCCCATCAAAACACTCATCGTAGAAATCGTAGAAAATTTCCAATGTTTCATTTCCCTCAAATTCCCCATCCACGATTGCCTCAATATTGATTGAAACAGTACTATCTCCAGCCGCAATGTGTAAATCTCTAGGGATCGGATAAAAATCTATTCCTTCAACAGCATCGCCACCTATGATATCAATTTGCAAAACTGTATCGTTTTGCGCAGGTACAGGAAGTGTTACATTTAGCACCAAATACTCACACCCCTCTACAATAGACGAAGTCTCCAGATTAAATGGTGAATCATATTCAGCTGTAGCTGTTGAAGGGAAATTGACTATCTCAAACGTATCCGTATATGTATATCCACAATCTCCTTCAACCTCAACAATATGCAATCCCACATCTTCAGGATCAATAGCTACGGTTGCCGTATTAAATTCTAAAGCTCCTTCATAATACCATCTATATGTATATGGTACATATCCATTTGTAGCTGTTGCCGTCACAGAAATAGCATCAGGAGTATTCGCACATACTGTAGTATCCTCAGCCGAAAGAACAAGCTCAATGGGTTCAGGATCTTGAATCAAATATGTTGTTGCAGAAACCACCGTATCTTCACAAGCGAATGTATAAATGAAAATGATAACTGTTTCATCACCTTCTGCTAAATAATCTACAATTGGAGCTATCGTGATTGTGAAAGTAGAATCTCCAGGTGGTACAATTATAGAATCAGGAATTTCAGCATAATCAAATCCCTCTGTTGCTGTTCCTCCAACTCCAAAATGGACTACTGTAGAATTCACATCTGAATAAGAGTCCAATTCAAATACAAGAACACCATCATAGCAACCTTCTATAATTATTGAATCACTAAATTGGTATTCAGAAGATTGATTGGAGGTGGTCAAAACTGGATCAAACATTTCTACATCAATCTTAAATACGTTTACATCATACCCTCCTGTTGTATTATTTGACCAGGCTCCAGGCATGATATTAAATCCTGCGGTATGACAAACCCCTTGATAAATTGCTCCGCGAGAGTCGAATCTACTAGTTCCACCATCTACGTGATTCCCCGTATAGAAAGTTCCATAAAGCAAGCTTGTAAGTGAAGCATCGAATACTCCCACATAAAAATTATCAGCAAAAGAAGCCGATGTTGGATATACCGCATCTGCGGTTGTTAATAAAGCCAATGAACCATAACAAGAGTAGTAGACTTTCCCACATTCATCTACCAAGAATGCTGCTAATTCAGCACCTAGGAATCCTGCACTATCTATCACAGTAGACAACTCCAATGTGGTTAAATCTTCATCCAATTTAGCGATAAAAGTCTTACCCAAAGTATTCGTATATACTCCTGGAGTAGTTGGAAAAGCACCTCCTGCTGATCCTCCAAGAACAAATACTTCATCATTCGGTGTTAACTGCACAAAATAAGCTCCATCGTCATCTGTCGTTGATAAATAAGTACTCTTATTCAAAGCGGATAAATCGCTGCTAAAAATGGCTACATATCCATCTACGGACCCTGTTGACCCTCCAGACTGATAAGAATCTACTGTTGTTGGCAAATCAGTACTTTCGGTATTCCCAGTTACTACAACTTCGTTGGTCGATTTTATCTTTATTCCCAATCCCAATTCACCCGAATTACCGCCAAAAAATGTACTAGCTATATTCGTTGTAAGATCCTCATTTAAAATACAAACAACTGCGTCTCCAGTTCCTTGCATAGTCGTCTGATATGCTCCAGTTGTTACAGGGAAATTGGTTGAACCGGATGTAGATGATACATATATTTCTCCAAGATCATTACAATATACTTCTCCCTTATAATTATCATGTCCATACATAGACCCATTCGCTCCCCCTACCAATCTACCATCAGTATCAGAACCTCCCAAATAGGTTGAACCTTCTAGTGTCGTTCCATTTTGAGATAGTTTTGTTACGCAAATATCAGAGTTCCCTCCACCATATATAGATTGTATAGCTCCTATTCCTACTGGATAATCTGTAGAATTGGTAGAACCGTAAACAATTATTTCATTGTCATTATTACAAATTAAACTATGTGGATAATCTCCTTGAGATCCACCTATATAACTTGCCCAAATAAGGTTTGTTCCAGTAGGATTCAATTTACTGATTGCGATATCTGTTCCACCTCCACCATAACTTGTTTGATATGCTCCAATTAATGTTGGATACCCAATACCAAAACAAATAGCTCCAGTAAAGATATTCTCATCATAATCGTAAGTAGCAGAATGACCATAACATGAAGCTGTAGATCCCGAAGCTGTTGAAGCAATCAAAGTTGGATCTATAATTATCGTTTTATTTTTAGGCTGTTTTGCTAGGTCAAATGTCAATCGATTCCCATTCAAAATATACTTTGAAGGAATTTCCTTTTGAGAATTTTCGACATAGGAATAAGGTGCTTGTTCTACAATGTCAAACAAGGATGCAGAGACCTCAATATTCCCATCTATTAAACTTTGACACTCTGCTCCCTCATATTCCAACTGAATATCTCTATAATCAGATCCCGGATGTAAGACAAAATCATATTTGATATTGTTCTGTTCATCGAAATAGATTTTTAAATCGATTTTATTCCAAATATTGGAATAATAAACCTCTCCATATCCATATACCTTCGAAGCCCATTTACTTCTATCTTGACCTAAAAAATAATTGTTGTAAAAAGAACTTTTTTCTGATTGGGACACTCTTGAAAAATCAGCCCCAACAAAATGAACTCTATATGCGAATGCATCTATCTTATCATCTTTAATTTCCTTTCCTTCAACGGTTTTATGATGAAGAACTTCAAATTTATCGATATCAAATAGATTAAATGTCCATGTTGCATCTTCTAGAAAGACATCCATTGCCTTCATTCGTACTTTGAAGTCAATATGTGATTCCCATTGACCTTGATTTGGAATAAAATGTCCTGCGGATTTATCATCATCGTGTGCCGATAACTGTAAAAAGAGAAAAAATGAAAAAAGAGAAAAAAACAACCATTTCATAACTTATATTTATTAACTATTCTAATTATTTGTGCTGAATATACAACAAATACAACATTCTACAAATCACCAAGTTAATTTCACCTCATAAAATTTCAATCACAAAAAACCTGGAGTTGCTACCATGACCTAGACATGTAGAAGAGAGCGTTATAGATATAATCTGCAAATGGCTATTATACCCGTTAAACTTATAATTTAATGTCGCACAGAGCATTTTAAAAATCAACCTGTTCGAAGTCCACGAAGGGTTTAAAAAACTCATAAACAACTGCAAAATGCGGTTCGAGATTAGTCCACAAAGGGGAGCTTTTAAAAAGTCGTTACGCAAGTAGCTGTTTTTTTCTTGTTTATCAGGGGCTGCAGTACTTTTCTATTTTCCTTACGGGATATCAATTCATCCAATTGCGCCCCTATTTAGCCTATCGAGGTACACATAAAGGAGTACATAATCAATCTAGTGGAAGATTATCTCCTAGTAAGGCTGATAAGGACATTACGGACAGAATGGACAGTTGTGCTAAGCAGATGGTTATTGAATTATTGGATCATTTGATAATCACTAGAGATGGGTATTATAGTTTTAGAGATGGAAAGTAATTCATAAGAGAGTTATTAGATTAAGAAGTATCTATACCCCAATTCTTTTGAAATTAATAAAGAATATCATTAAAAAAGCAGGAATCAGTAAATACAAATCTTCTGTTAAAATAGTAAAGGAAATCCAAAGGAGAATCATCACTATTGATTCAAGATAAATAAACCTCTTTTTAAAAAATGAAATTCCATTCTTTAAGATCAGTACTACATTAAAGATAGACAAAATGATAATAAAAAGAAATAGCCATCGATACCTAAAGTGCATCAATAGACTTTCCAATATGTCAAAAACTGGTTTATCCGCATAAACTGGATTTATTAGATGATATGCCATCATACCTGTAAAAAAACCAAAGACTAACCGTAAGTTTAAATTCCATATTCCCATTCTATAATTATTTTTTCCTTGAACATACACAAGTGCATCCACACACTCCTTTTTGACCTTTTTGGAACTTTATATTTATGTACACCATATTACTATATAGCCTTTTTACAAAGTTAGTTATTGATCAAAAATGGAATTTTCTTAAAAACCTTGAATAATGCTAAAACATAGCCAGGAACAAGAATATAAATTCCCCAGGATACCCCTGACATTGTTAGAATTTCCCCAAGAATGATCAATAGAATTATCCCCCAAATTACCTTAGTATAGTTGGCTGAATTTAAATGACTAAATTTCCAAGTATCAAAATTTAATGCTCTTTCCCTCCCTTCTAAAATCATCCAAATCATAAGAGTTACACCCCAAACAACATGGACATCCTCCCCTATCAAAACACTTTCCATGACTAATATACCAATTAGGGAATACATCAATACAAATATTAAACGGGCATAGTCAATTGATTTCTTTTGGAGTTTTAGGAAAAAACGAACAGGATAAAACAATAGCAATCCTCCCATTGCTGACATAAAAAATGGTGTTTCAAATTTATGATCAAATTCTTTTGCTATTAATGCACAAAAAAACAGCCCAACACTCAACCTTAGAAATGCACTTATTTGATTTTGACTCAATTTATTGAACATACTTATCATTATCCATTTATATGATCCTTAATTACAAACACCTAGGTGGTATGAACATTACAAAATGTTAAAAATCCTTGCAGAAATAATCACCCCTATATAGAATCTACAATTATTGCAAGGCTAATCTATATCAACTAGTTCCTTAAGTGGTACACCAAAGCAACTCGCTAGTCTATACAATGTATGAAGAGTAGGATTAGTCCTACCAGCTTCTATTTTACCTACTACATCCATTAAAGATAAGTCCTTTACTTGTCTAATGGACTTAATCTTTGCCTTACTCTTTTGTTCGATTTAGAACCACACCAGACAAGTATGGAGGCAGCCATTCTTATAAGTATTTTGGTAAGGAAAAGTTCTACTATTATGGAATTGAAGTAAAGGAAATTGAATTGACTTTTGAATTGGATATTCTAACTGAGAGATCTATAAAAATTCCGTCCAACGTCTAGAATAATTCCCAATCATCATAATAAACCCAAGTTGATTTACCTCGCTTTAAAATTTCTATTTTGTCTCTCTCTATATAGATATACCTACCATTCTTTTTTTCTAAAACATCATATTTCCTAACTATAACTCCCTTTCTAGAACAGCTCTTTTTCAGTTTTATATTCAATTTAAAATTAATAGAGTCCAAACCTATTACTATACCCATAGGATAGCAATCACCTGCAATATAATCTTGCCTCTTTGAAACATAACCATAGGGATAAAAGAACTCAACACTATCGCCAATATTATATTTACCAAATTCAGTTACTTTTCTTTCAAATTCTCTCTTTTCACTCCTAGCCCAGTATGCTTTACAGAATTCTACTTGTTCATTTAATCGTATTTCTTTATTATTTACATGTCTATATAATGAAGTTAGTATAATACCAGATCTATCATCTGCATGAAAAACACCTAACTTAGAAAAATATTTGGCTAGATCTGACCTACCACTCCACAATCCCCAATTATTCCTTATATATAATCCTGTTCCAAAATGAAGTGGTGTAACAGCTTCTCTTTCTTCTTTATTTTTAAATTCTGTTAGAGATGAATCACTCCAATTACATTCAAAATATTCTATAGCCTCATCTAAATCCCTAGGTATATAATCATTGAGGTATTTTTCACAATTCCCCTGAGAAAAACACGGACCTGAAATCAATAAAATAAATATTAAAACTCTGCTAGCCATAGGTGAAATGTTATTAGGTTTAGGGACCATAGTGCTCAAAAGGACAGATAAGACAGATGTGCTTAGATGAAAACTAAGCAGCCATAAAAACTATTGTGGAATACCCAATGAATCCATATAATTCTGAATAAATTTTAAATCTTCTTCAAACCTAGCAAGAGCTTTTTCATAACGTTCTTTTTGAAAATTTCTACGCAAGTCACTTCCTCTGTACACAGGCTCATGAAACTTTACATTTCTGTCACACCTACTTGTAACTAACATTTCATCTCCACTGTAAGAATATATATACCAAACTTCGTTTAATTCTATATCCAGTCCACAAGATCCTGTGCTCTCTCTTGTATATATTTCAATCTCCTTTTTTGTTTCATTTCCTTTATACATTTCTTGAACTTTAAACATAACTCTCTTATATCTCCCATCACTGGTTTGTTCAATGGATTGCACAACACCTTTAAAGATGGAATGTGCATTTTCGACGTCCTTTATGGTTATTTTTTTTGGAGACATGCAACTACAAGCAATAGTCAATGCTGTTGTAACAAAAAATAGTACAAATGTTATTAAATACTTCATGTCATAATTATTTAATACGGATTGATCCAATCTACAAAAATATTTATTCAGAAATTACCTAACTAACCACAATGTATTACCCTAAGTAACAAGGAAGTATAAAATTTTCGCACCCCTTAAGGAAGACTGAATTGACCTTTGAATTGGCCCTATTAGTTGAGGCTCGATCTATAATTCAAAACTAATCTGAAATAGTATAGGTCAAAGTAATAGTACTATTCCCTGCTTCTACATTTAAATCTTCAACTTCACCAAGATAGTCAAGATAATAAATTAATTGATGTCCATTATTTACTCCTTCTCCAGTAAAAGAAGAACCTATTCCAGAAATAATATCTAAGGATGTGTTACAGGGGATAACTTCTGTAGTAGGAATTCCATAGTCTCCATTTCCATTTCCTGAATATTCTTTAGCAACAACCCTAATAGTTAATCCAGGAACTTCAGGGACATGATTTGTTTGAACACTAATTGTCCTTTACGTATTACCACTTCCTACAACTGAGGTATAATTTAACCATAGAGCATCATTCTCCTCATGCACCTCCAATTTTTCACCAGCTTCTAAAAGCGTTGCATCCATTACAAATGTTAAATTATTCCCTTCCTCTGATTCAATATCCAAAAGTGCTATTTCAGGAAACACTATAGTCAAGCTATGACTGGCTGAACTTTTATCCTGCGACCAAATCATAGGAATGGTAACTAATGCAATGATTGTGGAGCCAATAAATATTATTAAATTTCTATTCATAAAAGAAATTTTAGTCAAAAATATTCATCAAATGATCTTTAGGTCATGATACTTATCATTACAAAAACCATTTGTTATAAAATACGATTTAGTTTTTAATATAAACATTAATTCCAAGATGCACAAATAGTGCAATTACCCGTCAATAAGGAACACCTTATTCTAGAAATCAGAGTGTTCCTCCTGAATATTTCGGCTAGAGCCACAGACATCCAGGGAAAATCACAAGGTCTTCCACGCATGCGGGAAGTCCTTGAGCGGGAACTCCCAGAAGTCGTTATGCTAGTAGTGGCTTTTTAGACCTTTTGGCCCTAATCTCATAACCCTAACTTAAGGAAGTCCTATTTTCAATTCTAAAGATTTTGCTCGAAGAGAATCCTTTAATACCAAACTAAGGGTATCTCCCTCTAATAAACTATAATCTACCAAAGTGTTATACCGAGTATAATTATTTAAAACTTCTTCCTTACCATTACAAATCTTCCTAATTTGAATACTGGATTCTAAAGTAGCGTTAGAGGGAATATTATACATTTTTAGACTATAATTTTTGTTAGGAATTTGAATCTCTTCAATTAAAATTATCTCATCCTCAAAAAGGTCAAAATTGGATAAAAAATAAACACCAAAAAGAAAAGTAAGAAACATTACCACTCCTATAATCAACAACACTATTTTCAATCTCATATTTACTAAGTTTTGACATTGCAGTCTTTATTTTCTAAGTACACGTAATAGTGTCCACACAGGCCTTTTTGATCTATTTGACTCATTACCAAAATGTCCCATACACATATACATAGCGGTTTGGCTTTTTACATGGTTAGGAAAAGTCTCCTATTTTATCAAATCTTCTCTTTAGAACAGATATTAGGAATAAAGCTGAGAATCCAAGCAAAGACATTATTATAGGTAGAAGAATACAAATTGAAAAATCAGATGCTCCGCCATCATATAAGAAATAATTTACAATAGCCTCTACCATCAATCCACCATAAACAACCTTTAGAGCCAATAGATAATTTGAATCATTATAATACTGTACTCCAGCAAAAATTGTAATTATTGACAATAGCCATGAGATAACATAATATCCGTACTGTACTTCAAATAAGAAAAAACAGGAGGAACAGATTAATTTTTGATATAAAAATACCCAAGTGATATAAATGAAATATGGGACTGCAATAAACAATGAAGCCCACAATAGATGTTTATGTCTTATAAGCATTGGTTTTAAATTTTGACCTAATTTAATCATTCCTAATATTAACTCATATCAATATCAACTAGTTCTTTTAATGAAACCTCTAGAGCTATAGACAATGTAGAAGGATAGAATTAGCCATTTTGTATGCCTTATGGACTTAATCTTAGGTTTAATTTTGGATTGAAAAACCACCCCAGTCAAGTATAAAGGATGAGATTCTTACAAGTATATTGGTAAGGTGAAGTTCTACTATTGTGGACTTGAAGTAAAGGAGATTAAATTGACTTTTGCCTAGACATTTTAGTGGGAGCTATTTCCCAATTTATCTCAACAAAAAAGCCAATAGAATAACTAAGAATATTGAAGAGAATAATCTAATTCCAGAAAACCATTTATCCCGTGATTCACCTAGTCTAACCCCAGCGTCATTTTCTCGGCTAATGATACCATATTTTCCAAATCCAAAGGGTATAGGCTCTACCTTATACATTAACCAGAAGGTAGTTCTACATAGATGACTGTATAAGAAGAGAAATAAAGCTGAATAGCCTATTGTATTCTCATGAAAGGCCAAGAATAAGATGACCAATATTAACCAAAGAGTAGTAAATAAAAGATTTGTAAATCGTTCTGAAATTTCAGTATTTACGGGAGTATAGCAAAGCCCAAAACCAAGTATATAAACCAATATTAGGCTTGAGTTAAATTCATAACATGAACTAATAAATAAAATGAACCCAAGAATCAATATCCCTATCTCTAAAGAGTCTAACCTCCTATAATAATATCCTAACATAATAATTAATTCAAATAATCTGTGGCAGTAAATTTAAATATATTAATCTCTGGTCCCTAATACAAACAGACTATAACCCTAAAAAGGACAGTTGGACCACATCCATCGGGTCTTTACTCCTGCTGTAACCAATTCCATTTGTCATCCTTCCAGAAAATAAATCCACCACCACAAGATTCAATAGCATGGACATACAAAGCATCATAATTTAGATACACTTTCTCATCATCAGGGGTCTCTTCTAGGGTTCTGAAATCATCTTCATAATTAGACCAAAGAACATCTCCTGCAGGAATTTTTTTAAACACCCCTATCCAACTATAATCAAACATATGGAACATCTCTTTCTCTCCTCCAATGAAAAAAATTTCATTTTTGACTCCCTTATTGATGATTGCAATCTTAACCCTGGAACTATCCTTAACTAATACAACAAAATCTTCTATCCCGTCTCCAAAGAAGTCTCCTTGAATGAAATTAGGACTTACTCCATTCCATAAAGTACAACCAGACAACTCATCATTACCATAGATTATCATTTGTACTTCATCAGCCCTTGCTTCAGGTTGAGCTTTTACATTCATTGAAAGTAGTAAAACAACTATTATTGATAATGCCCATTTGACTTTCATACTTCTAAATTATGATTCCAATATACAGAAACTCTTGATATACCTAACTGGCCAAATTGTCCATATTGTCTTTAACTTTCACTCTCGACCCAACGTAGGGCAGACGAAAAATTTGTAAAACTCTGTACATTAAAACTAGGGTTTTTTCCCTTCAAAAGGGCAGGTAGTGCTACCATCGAAAAATCAATGACCGTGGCCCACTTAATATCTATCAATAAATCCAGATGCTTTTTATAGACAGATACCACAAATTCCATATCACCATCTTCAATATTTATATCTGTATCAACATGATGGTTGATTATACCTATCAACCCTTTGTGGATCGTCCCTTTTTCTATATCATCATCCATACTTGTTGCAACTTCCCTCAAACTCAGACTTCCTGTAAATGTTCTTACCAAAATCTTCCCGTCTGCGATATATTCGTATGTTATGGAATGCTTCATTTTATCTATTATCTATTAAAGGTAATTCTTTCTATTACAATGAAGTCAATCAAGTACATAGTAAAAGTAATTATCAGTAAAAACGAACGCAATAAAACAATACATGAGCAAGGGACTATGTCCTTTTTGTATTGTTGGACCAAAGTAGCGTCTTCACGTGTAGAATTTCAATCCGTATACCATAGACCAAATAGCAGCATACGCTTTAGAAGCTCCCATAACTCAAAATGAGTTCGCTTAGAATAAAACAAATATGATTTGTGAGAATACAGTATATTTGAAAATACATCTCACACCTTAAACCATACCATTTGGATCCAGACTTTTTCACGCATTCAGAAGAAACCAACCCACTTATAGAAAAAAAGAATTTTGGGCGCTACTGTGAGTTGAAAATTTACCAAAATTGTATTCACTTTAAACGAAAGCTTGGAAGAGGTGAATATGAGGAATTCCAAAAGTGGACCTTACTTCTGACAGATGAAATACACTTCAAAGAAGGAGAAATTGAAAAAAAATTCTCAATAAAAGATATTCAAGAATTCCTATTCGTCGTAAATCAGACATCCTGGGGTAAAAGATCAGAAACTGTAATGGATACGGAATCGGTAATTGAACATACTACTCTATATGTCCTTAATAAGGATCAAAAATTTGCCCAAGAATTCTTCAATTTCACAACCTATAACACAGAGGTAGAGATGGATAATAAAACAAATGGATACTATGTTGCTCAATCTTTCCTAAAATACCTATCTAAAAAGTACCATATCCCCTATTCTTATAAATGGGGAGTAGACACAGCAGAAAACACCAACATAGGACTGGCGATCATTGGTTCCTTATTTGTAATAATTGCTTTGATTATAACCTTCTACATGTTATCAAGATGATCTTGGAAACTCATCATTTACCTATACGATCCCCCCTTCAAAGGGGCATCAACTAACTCCTTCTACCCAGCGTAGGGCAGATGAGAACTCAGTAAAACTCTGCAAATTGTACTTAGGATTTTTTTCTCTAAAAATAGAAGGAACAGCTGCTAGGGAAAAATCAACAATAACAGCCCATTTCATAGGAATAAGTACATCCTCGTGTTTATCAAAAGCAGCTAAAACGTTATCCAGATCGTCAATTTCAACTTTAATATTGGAATCTAGATAATCGTTAATTACACCTATCAATCCACTATGTATTCTCCCTTGATTGACATCATCATCAATACAATGCGCTATATCAAGTAAACTAAGACTCCCTTTAAATGTCCTTAACAAGATTGTATCATCTTGAATATATTCGTGCCTTACTGAATACTTCATTTTTTCTATTATACTATAAAGTTAAGACTTTCTATAAAAATGAGTTCATTCAAGCATGGAATAAATTATAAGTCCAACTTAGATAAGTTGTAACAACCAGCTATAAATAATATTACAACAAATTTTGAACTGACTTCCTAGCCAAAAATGTAGCCTCCAAAATATATCAAGCAGACAGTAGTGTTCAGATAGATCCTTAGTTATCTACCTACTCTTACAATAAATTTTCTTGTAGACAGGATCATAAAGATCTCCAGCCTTAATTTTCAATTTGAATGAATGAAACCCAAACACTTCCTTAGATTCTTTTAAATATACCGCTATCTCATCTTCATTTCCTATGGCTTTTCTAATTGATTTGAAGCCCATATAATCCACAAATAAACTATCCACTGATACCTTTGGGAAAATAATTTCACCTTCATAATCTACAGTTCCATACAAAACCATTTTATCTGCTTTTTTAAAAACAACACTTACAAAGGGAATAGGCTCACCAACTGTATCAAACACATTTACTTTTATAAACCCCAAGTCCAGGCTTTTCATTTTAACGGAATCATTCCGCATATATTTAGGCTGAGGTGGCTGCTCTAGAGACAATGAATTCCATTTTTTTAACCAGGTCCCCTTCATGACATTTTGCCCCACATCCCAACCATAAATGAATGTACTATCTGCCGATAGTTCAAAGTATGATCCATCTTCACAATGGTAAACCCCTACGATATCATCCAGTTGGATAGCTCGATTACTCCTACACCCGTAGAACAAAAAAATTAACAAAAAATATCTCATGAAATTAATTTATAATTCAGTTAACGGTATTTCAAACTTTTCCGCTCCAAATCCCCATACATAATATCTAGATAAAAGTCTACAATAAGAATCCTTCTATGAATGGGGTGATCATACCTTATATTCTTTTCAAGGAGTCCTCCAGCAAGCGATTGGTATTCTATATTTCCAACACCATTTCTAACTCTAAAATACGCCTTAATCAATGAGTCCGAAGAACCACATGTTGATAAAGCATATAGGAATAAGCCTATCTGATTAAAATGGCTAGAGCTATCTTTACAATCGTCCATTTTTGGAATCCCTCCGAATTGATATTCTTCATCGGGCTCTCCAAATAATTCAACCTCTTCATAACCATAATACCTAATCTCTTTCCTCAATCCAATAGCTTCAAATTTAGTCAGCAACTTCTGGTTTTGCTCAGTATCTACAATCCAATTTGGATTATACCAATTATCTACTTTTTGAATATGTTTCAGGAAAGCAACCATTCTATCTTGTTGATTTGACTGATTAGAAAAGTTAAGCCTAAGGAATTGATCAAATGACTCCGTCATTGCTTCAAAAATCATTGCTTCTTTTACCCCTATGGTATCATTAAAACAACTTAATTCTTCATTTTGACGAATTGTGGTAGCATTATTACAGCTGAAAAGTCCAAAGAGTAAAATGATTATTATTAAATATTTCATCTGATTAATTTCACTCAATATACATAGAAAATTGACCAATCAAACAATCCTTAAAGTAGCTTTTAAGGCACACTAAAACTTATTGTGGTGAGAAACAAATAGCCTAAATAAAAAATGATGCTTATCTTGGACTAGGAAAGGCATAACTCGACTATTATCCTTTTTTACACATCCACCAAAATAATTTACTAGTGCTAAAATGAATATTAAAGAAGAAATAAATCGCTTGTTTAAGGAAGAATACGGGAAGTTGATATCCGTATTAACGAAAACATTTGGAGCCTCAAATATCGAACTTGCCGAAGATGTAGTGCAGGAGGCTATGCTAGAAGCCCTAAAGCAATGGGAAGAAAAAGGACTTCCTGACAATCCCGTTGGATGGATCTATAAGGTGGCCAAAAATAAGGCCCTAAACGTTGTCAATAGAGAAAAGCACAAACGAAATTACCAATCTGAAATAGCTAATCACTTACAGTCCCAATGGACGGCCGCACCAATGCTGGATCATATATTCAGTGATAAGGAGATTGCAGATGATCAATTACGGATGATGTTCACCTGCTGCCATCCAAAAGTTTCCCTAGACTCTCAAGTGGCGTTGACTCTTAAAACATTGTGTGGTTTTAGCATCCCCGAAATTTCCAAAGCTTTTCTAACGACGGAAGAAAATATACGCAAGCGATTGATTCGGGCGCGGAAAAATATTCGTGATGCTGAGATTCCCTTTGAAGTACCTCAAGGCAAGGCCTTAGACAAAAGGCTAACTGCTGTTTTGGAGTCGCTATATTTACTATTTAATGAAGGATATTACCCATCAAAAGGGAACGATATCATCCGGTACGAATTGTGTGAAGAAAGTATACGGCTTGCTGAAATAATAGCAGCAAGTGAAGTCATTACAAAAAAATCGAATGTTTACGCCCTTTTAGCTTTAATGGTATTGAATGTTTCGAGGTTTAAATCGAGGTTAGGACCCCATGATACAATTATAGACCTAGAGAATCAGGCAAGAGCCAACTGGGATCAAAAACTTATTCAAAAGGGAATTGTTTACCTGGAATTAGCCACTGAGCAGGGAGAGGTTTCCATCTATCATATATTAGCAACTATATCTGCTCATTATTGTACTGCCCCAGATTTTGATTCCATCCAATGGTTGGATATTCTAAATCTCTACAACCATTTAATGGAAATTGACAACTCTCCAATAATACAATTAAATAGAGCCATAATTTTAGCTAAAGTAGAAGATGCTACATTCGCACTTCAGGCATTGGATCAGATCGAAGACAAATCACAACTACAGTCCTATTTACCGTATTTCACTACTCGGGCAGAACTTCATTTCCAAAATAATGAACTAGAACTGGCTATTAATGTACTAAAAGAGGCTTTGAAGATAACTAAAAGAGAAAATATTAAACACCTCATAAACAGTAAGATAGATTTGTATTCTGAGAATAATTAAAATTATTTCTATTATCATGTCCCCTTTTAAGGAATTCAATTGACTCTTATATAGAAGGTGATTAAAACACGAACCACTAAAAAAATTGTTATGCAAGAATTCATGTTATTTATCAAGACCAAAGGGGATCATTTGGAAAGTTTGTCTCCTGAGCAACAACAAGCTCATATTCAAAAAGTAGGTGTTTATATTGGAGGACTTATACAGGCAGGGAAATTAAAAGGAGCCCAACCTCTGGAAATGGAGGGTGCAGTTTTACATGGGAATAAGGGAGTATTTAAAGACGGACCTTTTAACGAATCTAAGGAAGTAATTGTTGGGTATTTTCACCTTGTAGCGGACAGCCTTGAAGAGGCAGTTGAGATAGCTAAAGCCAATCCAATTTTCGAAGATATGGACGCAAGCATGGAAATAAGACCCATCAAGCAAGTAGAAGGAATCAACTAGGCTATCCATTGATGCAAACAGAAAGATATGATAACTAAAAACACACAAGCCCCAGTTCAATTTGACGGTCACTGTGCATTTGCAATGAGTGTTGGAAAAATGGATGTTAAAGGAGGTAACCAATCCGCAATAATCAACAATAAGACCTACCTATTTTCGAATCCGATAGCGAAACTATTGTTTAGAATCCTCCCAAATCAAATGCAGAAAGCACATACGAATTGGGAACAGTAACGAATATAAAAGGCTTCAACAATACTTGAAGCCTTTTATTATTCACAGGCTCTATTCATTAAAAATTGATTAGCTATACAACCTACCCTATAAGACAGTACTTTAAGTGGTTATAAATAGAATTAAAGTATCTGTTTTGTGTTTTTTTTCTCATTTTTTTCCAAAAATGTTAGGAAATTCAACTTTTCTTATTGAATATTTGCACTCATAAAGTTCAATACTTATTGAGATGTTATCAAGAAAGGTGGAGGGATTAGACCCAAGGAAACCTTAGCAACCCTTTGTTCTATACAAAGAAGGTGCTAACTTCTACAAGAGCATATTTGCTTGAGATAGATAACGGAACGAAATTACTACCCGTAATTGTCGTCTATTCTTTTTAACATTTTTCTAGTAAGCCGCACAAATACTGTGTGATTTGACTTTTGATTTAATTTTTCATTAACTCAAAAAGTAGAAAAATGACTACGTTTATTTCTTTTAACGCTTCTTATTCTTTAGAGGCGACCTCCACTACAGGAAAGGCTATTGTCTTTACCAATAGCTGCTTGACCCTTCTATTTAGTGGCTTATTCTTTCATTTTTTCAAGAGTTCTATTTCGATGCTATAGGCTGGATTAGGTTGTACCCCAACACATCCAGCAATTTTTCATGAGTTTATTATAGCTCAATCCTACTGAAGAAAACTGTAACATTCTGAAGAAAACGAACAAGCTATGAACTGTTCTTTACAAAAGATAATTATCCCTCAATTTTACACGGAGAGTAGATTTGAATTAACCAATACGCCGATAAGTTACCAATGCTTTGGCCCCAAAATAGGGACGGCGCCAATTGTACTGGTAAATCATGCCTTAACTGGAAATAGCCAGGTTACTGGCCCTTCGGGCTGGTGGAAAGAATTGATAGGGCAAAAAATGGTCATCGATACAGACCACTACACTGTTTTAGCCTTTAACATTCCCGGGAATGGTTATGATGGTTTTTTGATAGATGCGTATCAAAAATTTATCGCTAGAGATATCGCCAAACTATTCCTTATTGGCTTACAAAAGCTGGGCATCCAGGAGTTGTTTGCAATAATTGGTGGCTCACTAGGAGGTGGAATCGCTTGGGAAATGGCCGTGATAAATCCTACAATTACCAAACATCTAATCCCAGTAGCAAGCGATTGGAAATCCACAGACTGGTTGATTGCAAATTGCCAAATTCAAGCACAACTTCTTAACAATTCCAGCCAACCACTACAGGATGCCAGAATGCACGCAATGCTTTGTTACCGCACCCCAGCATCCTTTAAAAATCGTTTTAATAGAACGAAAAATGAAGCATTAAAGGTATTCAATGTGGAAAGCTGGTTACTACACCACGGTAAGAAGTTACAAGAGCGCTATCAACTGTCCTCTTATAAGTTGATGAATCAGTTGCTAAAAACCATTGATGCAACCAAAGGACGAAAGCATAAAAATTGCTTGGAAGCTATCCAAGCAAATATCCATTTAATAGGGGTGGATTCTGATTTGTTTTTTACCGCAGAGGAAAATCGTGAAACACAAAGGCAACTAGCCACAAGTCATTCAAATATCACCTATAACGAAATCAATTCCCTTCATGGGCATGATGCCTTTTTAATAGAGCATGCTCAACTTGAAAGATTGATTGAACCCATTTTTAACAAACACACAAACAGCAGAAAGATGAAAATATTAAAATTTGGAGGAAAATCATTATCAAACGAAGGTTTGGACAAGGTGATCACCATCATTGAAAAGAAAGTACTAGCGAAAGAGAAAATTGCTGTTGTAGTTTCTGCAAGAGGAAATGCCACAGACAACCTGGAAGAAATTCTAGATAATGCAGCTCAGAAATTAGACTATACAAATCAACTTGAACAATTCAAGAAATATCAGAAATCACCTTCTATTGCTGTAGATTTTTCCGCTGAATTTTCAAAACTAGACAGGCTTTTCCAAGGTGTACAATTATTGGGTGATTACAGTCAGAAAATAAAGGATGAAGTACTTGCGCAAGGAGAACTTCTCTCTGTAAAAACGATTACTGCCTTGCTACAAGAAAAAGGTATTAAAGTACAAGCGACGGATTCCCGAAGTCTACTAAAAACTGACGAGCGATTTGGAGATGCACAGCCTATCAATCAGCTATCCAAAGAAAATGTTGTAGAACACTTTAATCAATTCAATGGTGATACTGTAAATGTAGTCACAGGCTTCATTGCCTCCAACTTAAAAGATGAAACCACTACCTTAGGGAGAAATGGTAGCAACTACACAGCCTCCCTACTTGCCAACTATTTGGATGCTGATGAACTCCAAAACTACACCCATGTAGACGGAATTTTCACCGCTAATCCAGACCTAGTATCTGATGCCAAAAAAATTGATGAACTCTCTTTTTCTGAGGCAAATGAACTAGCCAATTTTGGCGCCAATATTTTGCATGCAAAAACCATCATACCCTTATTAGAAAAGAATATAAACCTTCGTATTCTGAATACTTTCAAACCAACAGATAAGGGGACCTTGATAACTGCAAATTCTAAGGCAAAAGGCATACGTTCTATTTCTGTGTTGGATGATGTTGCCTTGATAAATTTTGAAGGTAGAGGCTTGTTAGGGAAATCTGGCGTAGATGCCCGAATTTTCAAAGTGCTTAGCAATAGAGACATTAGTGTCAGCATTATTTCTCAAGGATCTTCTGAACGGGGAATAGGACTGGTAGTAAAGAAAAAGCAAGTTGAAGAAGCTGTAAAGGCGTTGAAACAAGAATTTGAACATGACATTTACACCAAGGATGTCAATCAAATTACGGTGCTCAAAACAATCTCAGTAATCTCCATCATTGGCCAAGACCTGAGTGAGTTTCATCAACCCTATAATGCCCTTATTAAAAACCAGATTGTTCCATTATTGTTCAATAATACAATTACTGGAAAGAATGTAAGTTTGGTGGTAAAGAAGGAACAACTCCATAAGGCGTTAAATGTAATTCATGGTCAGATATTCGGTGTAGCTAAAAAGATCAATATCGCCATCTTTGGGAAAGGACTCGTTGGTGGGACTTTAATTGAACAAATATTAGAAAGCACTCAATCTGTTTTAGATAAGCGAAAAATTCAATTGAACATTTTTGCAATTGCGAACTCCAAGAAAGTACTGCTCAAAAAAGAAGGCATCAACAAAAGTTGGGAGGCAGATCTCAATAAGGCTGAGAACCATTCTCAACTTACAAAAGAGGTAGTAGAATATGCCAACGTGCATCACCTTGAAAATTTGATCGCCATAGACAATACTGCAAGTGGTGAATTTACTAATAACTATATTCCATTGGTAGAGGCTGGATTTGACTTAATATCCTCAAATAAAATTGCCAATACCTTATCCTTCTCCTTTTACAATGAATTGAGAGAATGCCTGGAGACTAACAGCAAGTCTTATTTGTATGAAACGAATGTTGGCGCCGGTCTTCCACTGATAGACACTATAAAATTGTTACACGACTCCGGAGAAAACATTACTAGAATCCGAGGTGTCTTTTCTGGTTCTTTAAGTTATATCTTCAATCGTTTCTCAGCTGAAAACATTCCTTTTTCTGAAGTTTTACAAAAAGCTATTGACAAAGGGTTTACTGAACCAGACCCTAGAGAGGACCTCTGTGGAAATGATGTTGCACGAAAACTATTAATTCTAGCTAGGGAATTGGACTTAGAAAATGAGTTTGAGGATGTCCAAATCGAAAACCTGATTCCTGCTGCCTATAGAAATAGTCCACTGGATGAATTCTTGCCAAATTTGGAAAATCTAGATGCCAATTTCCAGTCAACAAAAGACAATCAGGAACCCGAACAAGTGCTAAGGTATATTGGAGACCTTCATGGAGATCTTTCCAAATCGAAAGGTCAATTAGATGTTAAACTGGTCTCGGTACCAGCTAGCTCTCCCCTAGGTAGCCTAAAAGGGTCTGATGCTATATTTGAAATTTATACCGAGTCTTATGGAGAACAACCCATCGTAATACAAGGCGCTGGAGCCGGAGCCAAGGTAACTGCTAGAGGGGTTTTTGGTGATATCTTGAGATTAGCCAAATACAATGATTAAGAAGAATATTGATATGGGAACTACTAATTCAAAAGGTAGTTCCCTCAATTTCTTCCTGAACATAGCCTACACGTCAATGCCATATATCAAAATTTATTGTTCATGAATCCCTTAAAAAACTAGTATATTCGCAGGGAAGAATAGAATTATAATTAATCATCAGCCATGTTATTTTTAAATACATACCCTAAGGACCGCGTTTCGTTTTTGGAAGGAATTTATAAGAACCTACGCTACCAATTTTATAAATACCAGAATTATAAAGTACATGGCCGCCATATGAACGCGTTATTCTATCCAGAATATCCTAAATCGGGATCTACAGCTGCTAGAACTTTACGTTCTATGAATATCAATATCACCAACAACCCTGCAGAGGGCTATGACTTCGTCTTTTTCTGGATTGATGAAACAGAAACGGTAAATGTTGATAAGATTCTTCAACCATTAAACCTCAACTATAAGGCCTTTAATCAGGACTGTTTAGACATTAGTAAAACAAAAGTCGACAAGGTTTTTGAAGAAGTATTTGGCTATAGTATTACGGTAGATCCTTTAAAACATGAAGGTAGGTGTGTGCAAAAGTGTGATGAAAATGCACTTGGCGAGATCGATGAAGTAGAATGTCCTCTTCCAGCCGCGAAACCTGGTTTTGTATACCAGAAAATAATTGACAATACGGTCAATGAGGATTATATAGCAGATTTACGTGTGCTTATCTTTGGTACAGATATCCCATTTATCATTGACAAATGGATTCCTAAAGTGCGCCGTTATAAAAAACCTACCTCAACCACCTTAGACTACAAATATCACCGTAAAGCCACCAAAGACGTCCTTTCCAAAGAGGAACAGGCTAATGTCATTGAAATGGCTAAACGCATGGGCTTGGACTATGGTGAAATGGATATTCTCCGAGACAACAAGGATGGAAAAATTTACATAGTTGATGTTAATAAGACGCCAACTATGACTATCAAAAGATTCACAGAACAAGAGCAGAAAATAGTATATGCTGATCTTCAACATTACTTTAAAAAGAATTTTATAACTAGTAGGCAGAAGAAGTAATTTCTTCTGCTCATTTTTTTAGCTGGCACGCTAATTATTCTATCTACCCTATAAAAAATCGTTTTTAAAAAGGCGATTTAATCAACCTTCCTAAAGGTAAATTCACCATATAAGCCACTACCCAAATCTTTCATTGTACCAACCATTCTTTTTCCATTAAGGCTATCCACCTTCATATAAAAAAGATCATCTACCAAAAGCGTATTATACTTATAACTTAGCGGATATTGTTCAGAAGAAATATCATTCACTTCAAATTGTGCCAAATTGGATTCGAAGACATGTAGAATCTGCCCTTCTTCATATTCTTTCTCAATAATGTAATCGCTTCCATCTGGATGTCCAAGCCCTGTATAAGGACCAGTATGTGTCCAAACCCTAGTTTCCAGTTGCCAGGTTCCATATAAGTTCTCAGGAACTGCACTTTTTTGATCTGAACAAGATAGGACTGATAAGGCAACGGTAAGGCAACATATAATTTTGTTCATTTTTCCTATTTTAATATAAATTTTTCATTTTGTACTAACACACCTTTTTTATACCAAGATACCATATATAAGCCTTTATTAAAATGACTTACATCGATAGAGAAATTTTTTCCTTTATAGGCAAGGTCAAACTGAAGTAAAGATTTTCCGAGGATATTTTCCATCTGAATGACCCCTTCCGATTGCGCTCCTATTTGTAAGTTAAGGACACTCTGTGCTGGATTCTTCACAATAATAAATTTGTGTTTCACTTGAAATTCATCTATACCAATCGTATCGATTGGCTCTTCTGGCTCTATCTCAACTGGCTGAGTAACCTTGTGAATATAGCTATCTTGATCACTCAATGAGAACAAGGTCTGGTTTGGAGTCCCCATCCCAAAATAGCCTACATTTTCGAATACACCGGTAGAATAAACATCTAAGTTTGAATTTATATGAATACTATTCCCCTGTACGTTACTATTTTCCACTGCGCCTAGGGGATGTGCCCATTTCAGGTCTCCGTCATCATTGTATTTAGCAATAAAAGCATCTTTAAGGTAGGATGACAATGATAAAACGGCAGGACCAGGATCAAAATCTACTGTATTACCAAAGTGACCAGTAGCATATATATTATCCTGAAAATCTATATCAATAGCGGTAATGTGTCCACCAGCAGGCCCTCCGATTTGGTTTACCCATTCAAATAAACCAAATTCATTAAGCTTCAATATATATAAATCTGAAGTCCCAACGGCATCCAAATTTGTAGTAGAAGGACCTGGATCGAAATCAGCTTCATAACCGAAACTACCTCCTATAAATACATTCCTCATAGAGTCCGTTACAATATCCGATGCTTTTTCCCAATAGCTACCACCTACGGTTTTCCCCCAGACGAACTCTCCAATGGTATCTAATTTACTTATAAATATGTCCCCCCATCCATTCGATGAAACAGTATCAAAATTTGCTAAATCTGGACTCATATCCAAAATCCCTGTGAATGTTCCAGTAGTTAGGACATTTCCTTCATTGTCCACATGTATACTAGTTGGATAACAATCGCTTTCAAAATACATTGTTATTCCACCAAGCTGCTTTGCCCATTCTATCTCTCCATTTGGACTTTGTTTACGGACAAAAACAGCATTTGAGTACCCTCCAGAGTGTAAGAAAGTAGATACCAAATCCGTAGTATCAGCATCAAAATCAACACCTCCTATAAAATTACCTGTGGTGTAGATATTACTATTTTGATCTACATCTACTCCGGTAATTATGACTGGGGCTGCATTTATCAACTGGTTTGCCCAAACAAATGATCCGGAATTAGTCAACTTACATACAAAGCCATTATTATCTCCGAATTCAGTGAGGAATAATTCAGTACCTGGTCCTGGGTCAAAATCAGTTCCTTCATAAAATGATCCTACGATTATGATATTTTGTCCGTTATCAATAACCATATCAGTAGGGTGAAAACCCCAAGAAGGGGTTGTGTAGCAATTTGCCCACCATGGTGCAGTACAAGGATGAACCCCTGTAACAAACTGCTTAGCCCAGAGGAAACCACCATTACTTGTGTATTTTGCTAAAAAACCATCAGCAAAAGTGTCGGCATCCATAAAATACTCAGATATACCAGGATCAAAATCTACAGAATCTTCAAAAAGTCCATAGACAAATACGTTGCCAGCAATATCTGTCTTGACAACCTTTGCTATTACATCATTTTCTCCGGTTAATTGTTTTACCCAAGTGAAGGATTCGTCTTGAGCATATAAATTGAAATTAACTAAAAGAAAAACAGAAAACAGAAATTTGGTTTGAATCCAAAAATTCATTCCATTTAGAGAGTTCATTGTTTATTAATTTTTATTAGCCTTCAAGATAACGAAATTTTCACCTTCTACAAGTTGATTAATTATATTATTGGATGGATTTATTAATCAATCCATGACATACAACATTCTCAGGATCAATATTTCACATTAATCGGTGATGGTATAGGTAATCGTAATATTTTGACTCCCTTTTTCTTTGCTAAAGTCAGCATAGCTTCCACTATAATCCAGATAATATTTCAATCGATGCCCATTTGAAGGACCATCTCCTGTATAGGCACTTCCTATTCCAGTTATCAATTGCTTTTCCATTTCAGTAGGGATGATTGTAGCTGTGGGAATTCCGTAAGTCCCTTCTCCAGTTCCTATATAATTTTCTGCCTCAAGGCTTATGATAAGACCTGGTATATCTGGAAGGTTACTTGCCTTTACACTTATGCTCCGCTCAGAACCCATAGTAGATATTAATGAGGTATAATTTAACCAAAGACTGCTTCTTTCTTGATGAAATTCAACATTTTCACCGGCATCCAATGCTGCTCCATCCAATATAAATGAGATATTTTCCCCACTTTCCGATTCTATATCTAGTAATGCAACTTCAGGAAAGACTATACTCAAGCTATGGGAACTTGTATTAGTATCTTGAGAAAATAGATAAGGCATCGTTGATATGACCAAACCTGTTCCCCAGATTTTAATGGCGATATTTTTTGTCAATTAAATTAATTTTTCATCCATCCAAAGCTTACATATTCTCTTCCAAATTATAGATTAAGAAACGGAGCAATGAAGCCATTATATTTATTAAATACCCTATTAGTGAAGCCCTCTAAAACCTTGGTAAACCAAGACATTTCATACAATAATCATGATACATAAATGAACTGCCAACCTCAAACTATACCCTCAAAGCAAAACTACAAACGATTAAAACATTAATTAATGACAAAAATCACGTGACTATCAATTTAAAATCAAAAAAAAATCACTCAATAAATATATTGAGTGATTTTAATAAATTTTGGATCAGAATTACATTTTGACCAACTTATATCTTTTTTCATATCCCATACTAGTTTTAACTTTTACAAAGTATAAACCTGAACCACCGCTAAGGTTAAATTCATGTAGGGCACCATCTTCGCAATTTCTTCGTTCAATCAATTGTCCAATTGAATTGGTAATTTCTATTTGTACATCGGTCATTTCTGCACCAAGGTCTATTGTGAAATTACACATTGTTGGATTTGGAAATAAGGCCAGTTCCCATTCAATTTCGCCCATTCCTACGCCTGAGGTATCTTCATCAATAATTTCAGGCCCTTGATACAATTTATGAATAAATGCGTCTCTACCACCTAATGAGAATCCTAATGAAACACTATCTTCCATATTAGACCACATCGTATCTTGAAAGACACCTGTAGTATATATATTATAGTTTTCGTCGATAGCTATCGCACCAGGCACATCTGGCAATGTACTACCATAACCGTCTGACCATCTAAAATTCCCGTCTACATCCAGTTTGGTAACAAATACATCGTCCATCCCTTCAGATGAAACAGCATATCCTTGCGTTAAATGTGGATCAAAATCAACAGAAGACCAGAAATTACCTGTAATATAAATGTTTGTACTATCATCCAATGCAAGTCCAGTCCCTAGTTGCAAACCAAATCCTTTGAAATGCTTTACCCATTCAAAGTCACCAAGCCAATTTAATTTACATAGAAATATGTCTTGCTCAAAAGTACTTTCAGTCTCTAGCAATTCAATGCCCTCATTAGGATCAAAATCACATTCCTCTTGAAAAGATCCTGTTAAATAGACATTATTATTATCATCAACAACTACATCTCTAACTAAGTCAATACGCGGACCTCCAATTTGTTTAGCCCATTTAAAATCGCCATTTGGTTTCAGTTTTAAAACAAAAATATCTGAAGAAATAGTACTATAAGGAATAAATTCATAAACTCCAGGTCCTGCATTAAAATCAACCGTATCATAGAATTCACCAGAAGCTATTACTGAACCTTGATTATCCATGGCTAAGTTTATATCTGATGAATACATTTCATTTCCCGGATAACTGTTTGCCCATAGAAAATCACCATCGCCATCCAGCTTACAAATAAATAAATCGCCATGTTCACCTGATGTCAAATTAAACACTCCTGTATCTGGATCAAAATCCGTTGTACCATCAAAATAGCCTGCTACAAAAACGTTCCCATAGGGATCCAAAATCATGGACTTTACAATACTTGTATCTGAACTTTCAAACTTCTTTGCCCATTCAAAACCTCCTTGGCTATTTAATTTACTTACAAAACCTTCTGAGTATTCAGCTTGCAATAAAACGGTAGCTGAAGAAGGGTCAAAATCTACAGCTCCTTGAAAAACGCCACTGAAGTACAGATTATCTGAAGCATCAATATCTAGATCATAAATATTCTGATTGTTGGTACCAGAATAAGTATAGGCCCAATCAAACAATCCTGAAGTATCAAACTTACAGATGTAAGCATCATAATCACTTGTGGAAGTAGCACTTTCACCAGGACTAAAATTCACCAATCCTTGGAAGGATCCAGCAGAATATACATTCCCACTACCATCCACTTTTATGGCATCTCCAGTTTGATCTGAAACACCACCGATTGATTTAAACCAGTCAGTATGTGCTGTTTGAGAATTGGATTTGGACGAAAAAAGAAGAGTACAAAACAAGAAGCTTAATACACGAAAATTGAAATTAATCATACGGTTTTTCCAAATTAACAATTAAAGGTGAGGATTAATTTTCCTATATTCCATTTTAGAAAAATAATTTCAGTCAAAATTAATGGCGTAAAAGTACACAATTTATCTCAATTAAAACATATCAACTTGCTGATCGCAAGTACAACGTTCGGATAGGGAAGATTTTATATGATATAAATCAGTTTTGACACTGATCATTGTCATTTACCTACTTTACCTATAATACTAATTTTGGATTACAAAATAATCCTGGTCATATGGAAATTTTATATCTGCTGATTTTCGTCAGCTTCATCGTTGCGTTATTTTTTTTAATAGCCTTCATTTGGTCCGTTAAAAACGGTCAATACGAGGACGACTATACTCCTAGCGTCCGTATCCTCTTTGAAAATAATCAAAAACAAAAATCATAAGTTATTACAACTATGGCTCTAGAGAAATTTTATTACGATAATAAAATCGTTAGAAACTTTGCCTTTGCTACCATATTTTGGGGTGTCATCGGGATGTTGGTAGGTTTACTATTGGCATGTCAGCTATTTGCTCCGCAATTAAATTTGGAGTTACCATGGCTATCATTTGGGCGATTGAGACCAGTTCACACAAATGCGGTAATTTTTGCTTTTGTGGGGAACGCAATTTTTGCAGGGATTTACTACTCCTTACAAAGGCTTCTTAAAGCAAGATTATTCAATGATCTGCTAGGAAAAATCCATTTTTGGGGATGGCAATTAATTATTGTTGCTGCCGCAATCACACTATTTCTGGGATACTCTACTAGTAAAGAATATGCTGAGTTAGAATGGCCAATTGACATTGCTATTACCCTTATCTGGGTGGTATTCGGTATCAATATGATTGGTACTATATTAAGAAGAAGAGAAAAACATTTATATGTAGCGATCTGGTTCTACTTAGCTACTTGGGTTACTGTTGCAGTATTACATATTGTGAACAGTATTGAGATCCCAGTAAGTATGTGGAAAAGTTACTCTGTATATGCAGGGGTACAAGATGCCTTAGTACAATGGTGGTATGGACACAATGCAGTAGCATTTTTCCTAACGACTCCAGTACTTGGTTTGATGTACTATTTCTTACCTAAGGCTGCAAACAGACCGGTATTCTCTTACCGCCTTTCCATTATTCACTTCTGGGCTTTGATCTTCCTTTATATCTGGGCTGGACCGCACCACCTTTTATATACAGCATTACCTGATTGGGCACAAACACTAGGGACTATCTTCTCTATAATGCTGATTGCACCATCTTGGGGAGGTATGATCAACGGTTTACTTACGCTTCGTGGAGCCTGGGATCGAGTACGAGAAAATCCTATTTTGAAATTCATGGTTGTTGCCATTACAGCTTATGGTATGGCTACTTTAGAAGGGCCACTTTTATCCATCAAGAGCCTTAATGCAATCGCACATTATACTGACTGGATTCCTGCACACGTTCACGTTGGAACTTTAGGTTGGAATGGGTTTATGATTTTCGCTGTTATGTATTGGATGATTCCTAGAATCTTCGACACAAAAATGTACTCTGTTAAATTGATGAATACCCACTTCTGGATTGGAACATTAGGTATCATTTTCTGGACACTTCCTATGTACTTCGCAGGATTTATGCAAAGTTTGATGTGGAAAGAGTTTGCTCCAGATGGAACATTGATGTACGGTAACTTCTTGGAGACTGTAACACAAATCCTACCGATGTATATGCTTAGAGCATTAGGTGGAGCAATGTATATCTCTGGTTTATTCATCCTTGTATACAATATCTATAAAACGGTTCAAACAGGTAAACTTATTGCGAATGAAGCAGCGGAAGCGCCTGCTATGGAAAAGGTCTACAAGAAGCACCGTGGAGAACACTGGCACAGATGGATTGAAAGAAGACCACTTCAACTTACACTTTGGAGTACTGTAGTTATTCTTATTGGTGGAGTCATGGAAATTGTTCCAATGATTAAATCAGAAGATAATGTACCTAAAATTGAAAGTGTGCGCCCATATACGGCATTAGAGCTAGAAGGTAGAGACTTGTATATCCGTGAAGGTTGTAATTCTTGTCACTCTCAGATGGTTCGACCATTTAGATCGGAAACTGAAAGATACGGTGAATACTCAAAAGCTGGGGAGTTTGTATTTGATCACCCATTCCTTTGGGGATCAAAAAGAACAGGTCCAGATTTACATAGAATTGGTGGAAAGTATCCTCATTCTTGGCACTACAACCATATGGACGTTCCAGAAAGCATGTCTCCAGGTTCTATCATGCCTCCATACCCATGGTTAATAGAAGATGATCTAGACATCACACATACACAAGCTAAATTGGAAGCAATGGTAGCGCTTGGTGTTCCATATACAGAACAGGAAGTTGCCAATGTAGAAAATGATATGGCAATACAAGCGGGTGAAATTGCTGCTGAATTGAATAAGGATCCAAACATTGAAGTAAAGGGTAGCGAAGAGATTATCGCAATGATCGCTTATCTACAACGACTGGGTACGGATATTAAAACAGCTAATAAGTAAGATTATGTTGAAGTATATCAAGGCACACATGGCCACTATAGATGGGATTGAAATATATCCCATTATATCCATCCTTATCTTCTTCACCTTTTTTGTAGGGCTCGGAATTTATGTTTGGAAATCAAGTAAAACCCATACTGACCGCATGAGTCAGCTACCTTTAGATTAAGCTTTTAGGAAGTTTACTTCCGCTAATAAATAAAAGACCATGAAAAAGAAATACACTCTTAGTCTAGCTGCCATATTTGGAATGTCTGCCCCAGCATGGGCACAGGCCTCTGGATCTATAAATAATCCATATTATTTATTAACTCTAGTACTGTTTATCATACTATTGATTCTAGCATTGGCCTTACCAAAAGTTATCAAAACTCTAGCTGACCAAGTAAAGAAAAAGAACAAAGGAAACTTAATGCTACTATTGATTGGACTTGGAATGGGTACAGCCCATGCAGGAGAATCTTTAATAGGACCTGAAATCATTCAAAATATTGATGCTCCAGCATTCATATTGATCTTGGCCTGCATGATCCTTATCATTACTTTCTATTCACTCTTCAAAACGATTAATAAGCTTTCAAACATGCTTAAATCGGAAGAAGAATTGGCACTAGAGAAAGCAAAGCCAACACTAGTATCGAAGATGATGCGAAAATTGGATGATGCAAAACCTTTGGAAGAAGAAGGAGATATCATGTTAGATCATGAATATGATGGAATCCGAGAATTGGACAACAATCTACCACCTTGGTGGATAGCCTTTTTCTATATCACCATAATATGGAGTGTAGTTTATCTTGCAAATATCTATGTATTTGATAATATTCCTGGTCAAGAGCAGGAATATGCCATGGAAGTAAAAGCTGCAAAAAAATCAATGGAAACCTACAAGGCTACAGCTACCAACCTAATAGATGAAACCTCTGTTGAACTTCTTACTGGAGAATCTGATCTTACAGTAGGTTCTAAATTATATACTTCTCTTTGTGCAGCCTGTCATGGAGGGAATGGAGAAGGATTGGTAGGACCTAACCTTACTGACGAATTTTGGAAACACGGTGGAGGGATCAAAAATGTCTTCTCTTCTATCAAATACGGTGTTCCAGATAAAGGTATGATCGCATGGAAATCGCAATTGAAACCTGCTCAAATTCAAAAAATATCAAGTTATATCATCAGCCTTGAAGGTAGCAATCCTGCTAATGCCAAGGCTCCGGAAGGGGACGCGTGGGTTCCGGAAAATTAAAATACGGATTTAATTATCCAGTCTAAAAAGGCCGCCAATCCCTATGACCAGATCAGAATTGCGAGCTTTCAAGCGTTCTGAGGCGGCCTTTTTTATTAGAATCCTAACACCATCACCATGAGCAACAACGAGGATTTATACAGGGATACCGAAAGTTTCAGAGACTCTGTCGCCACAATATCAGAGGATGGGAAACGAGTATTTATCCGCCCAAAAAAACCAAAAGGGAAATTCTATAGTGCAAGAACTAAAGTTTCTATCGCACTACTTATACTACTATTTGGAATCCCTTTCTTAAAACTTAATGGAGACCCCCTATTTCTCTTCAATATTCTTGAGCGTAAATTTATTGTATTTGGTATAATATTTTGGCCTCAAGACTTTATCCTATTTGTATTAGCCGGAATTACTGCTGTAGTAGGTGTCATCCTATTTACCGTAATATATGGTCGTATTTGGTGTGGATGGATGTGTCCACAGACCATTTTCTTGGAAATGGTTTTCCGAAAAATAGAATACAAAATTGACGGAGATTATGGTCAGCAAAAGAAACTGGCCAAAATGCCATGGAACATTGAAAAGATTAGAAAACGATCTTTGAAATGGACCCTATTCTATCTCATCTCCTTCTTAATTGCAAATTGCTTTCTCAGTTATATTATTGGAACAGACGAATTATTTAAAATCATTAGTGAGCCGCCTGCTCAACATGTTGGTGGACTCATGTCCCTTTTGATTTTCACCACTGTCTTCTTCTTTGTCTTTAGCTGGTTTAGAGAGCAAGCATGTATTGTAGTATGTCCTTATGGAAGACTTCAAGGCGTATTATTAGACAAGAAATCTATTCAGGTTAGTTATGACTACAAGCGTGGAGAGAACAGAGGGAAATTTAGAAAAAATGAAGACCGCAAAGCCCTCGAAAAAGGAGACTGTATTGATTGTAACCTTTGTGTAGCAGTCTGCCCTACTGGAATTGATATTAGGAACGGCTCTCAAATGGAATGCGTCAACTGTACTGCTTGTATGGATGCCTGTGATTCTGTGATGGAGAAGGTTAGCCTACCTTTGGGTCTAATACGATATGCATCGGAAGAGATGGTGGCAGAAAAGAAACCGTTTACCTATAGTAAACGTATGATAGCCTATTCCTCCGTATTAGTTGTACTAGTCATAACCTTAACATCCTTCCTTTTATCGCGATCTGATATTGAATCAACCGTATTAAGGGTTCCTGGAACATTATACAAACAGGAAGGTGATAAGATCATGAATATGTATAATTATAAAATCCTGAATAAGTCACACGAACATAAAGACCTTCATATAGAGCTCATTTCTCCTGAAGGAGAAATTAAGGTAATTGGTTTTGAAAGCACCATATCCCTGGAAAAACAAGAATTCTCTGAAGGAACTTTATTAATTTACATCAACAAGGATCAATTAGATGGTAGAAAAACCCAGGTGGACCTCGGAATTTATCAAGGAGATGTACTCCTGGAAGAGGTAGACACCAAATTTAATGGTCCAAGAAACTAAAGCATTATGAACTGGTCATGGGGAAAATCAATTATTTTAGCTTTTATCATTTTTATCGGCCTAGTCAGTTGGGCACTTATCAAAAGCTTTAATACTAGCATAGATTTGGTAACACCAAATTACTATGAGGAGGAATTGAAATTTGAAGAAAAGATTAGCCAAACCAAAGCAGGGGACGCTTATCAAGGAAAAATTCTGTTCAAAGCATTGGCAGAAGGATTACAGATTCAATTTCCAGAAGAATGGCAAAGTGACGCTATAAAAGGAGAAATTCTAATGTATCGTCCAAACGATGCGAGAAAGGACTTCACCACTGTTATTCATTTCGATGAAGGAAACATTCAAAACTTGCCAGCCAAGCAATTGCTAAATGGCAAATGGAGAATAAAGATCTCCTGGACAGATAGCGGTAAAAGCTTCTATTACGAAGAAATACTCTTTTTATAATGGATCAAGCACTCTGGATATCGGCCTTGAGTATAGGTTTTCTGGGGAGCGCTCACTGTGTTGCAATGTGCGGTCCTTTGGCGCTAGCCTTGCCGGTATCACGTAAAAGTAAACTACATAGTTCAATAGGTATTTTAGTCTACCATATTGGAAAATTAACGATGTACGTACTATTAGGTCTAATTTTTGGAAGCCTAGGAAAAGGACTTGTCCTTGCAGGAATGCAACAGCGTGTTTCCATTATCGCTGGGATTCTAATCTTAATTGCCGTACTTATTCCTAGTTTAAAGCATAAGAATAACGCTGTTATTGGATTCATCTATAGAAGAATTTTAAATCCTGTACAGGCAGAAATGGCCAAGCTATTGAAACAACATAGATTACCTGCATTACTATTAATAGGCTTTTTTAACGGGTTACTACCTTGCGGGTTGATTTATCTAGCTTTAATGGGAGCCCTGTCTACTGGAAGCCTTCCTCAAGGCGCGCTCTTCATGCTTGCATTCGGACTGGGAACAATACCGGCTTTAGCTTCCTTGCAGCTTGCTTCACAGCTCACTCAATCAAAAATTCCAGCAAAAATTCGTTCCATCTTCCCCATTTTGATGATCTTTGCAGCATTGTTCTTCATTTTAAGAGGCGCAGGACTTGACATACCTTATATCAGTCCCGCTAATGGAGTATTAACTTTTGGCAGTGAAGCTTGTTACTAAATGATCCTATTACCAAACAAAAAAGAGTCGCAATACCGGCTCGTAAAAAAGGACATTGTTGCCTAATACTACAACGAATTATATCAGAAAATTGTACGTATTAGTCAACAAGCATAAAACCATATTCCTATGTATTGGAAAAAACTTAGTCCAAAAAAAATCAACGATAAATTATTTGGCGCCCTAGCCAATAATATCAATTATAGAAGTAACAATATATTGGGTGTACCAGGAACCTACCTGGACGCTGAAGAGTTTTATGACGACGCTCCTTTCCTTAAGGATGCGCCATTCCTTTCTACCTTAATTGCCAATCCAAACCATATTGGGTGTCATACTATGGGTGGGGAGTCCGAAAGTATTTTTGGAGGAACCCAAGCTGTAGAACGAGAACTGATTGCTTTGATAGGGGAGCAAATGTTCAGAGCAGATGAAAATAGCATTGATGGCTATGTTGCTCCCGGAGGAACAGAGGCCAATATCCAAGCCATGTGGATTTACAGAAATTTATACCGAAAAGAATACAAGGCAACTCGGGATGAAATTCTAATGATTTACTCAGAGGATAGCCATTACTCAATGCCAAAAGGAGCCAATATTTTGGATATTGAGCAAGCCATTGTTCCGGTAGATAAAAAAGATAGAACCTGGGATTTAGATGCCCTAAATACCATTCTGGATGAAGCCAAAGCGAATGGTAAAAAATACTTTATTGTAATTTGCAACTGTGCTACTACAATGTACGGATCAGTAGACGATATAGATAGTATTACAACCATCTTAGATGAAAAGGAACTAAACTATAAACTACATATTGATGGTGCATTTGGAGGCTATATCTATCCTTTCACCAACAAAGAAAGTAGGTATCAATTCCAAAATGATAAAATCTCCTCTATTACGATAGATGGACACAAGATGTTACAATCACCTTACGGAACAGGAATATTCCTTATACGTAAAGGGCTGATGCAATATGCTAAAACAGAAGAAGCAAACTATGTGCAAGGGAAGGACTATACCATTTGTGGTAGTAGATCTGGAGCAAATGCAATTTCAGTTTGGATGATCATGATGATTCATGGATCTGAGGGATGGACGTACAAAATGGATACCTTGATTCATAGAACAGATGATATCTGCGAAAGGCTCGACGCATTGAACATTCCCTATTTCCGAAATCCCTATATTAATATTGTTACCATCGATGCAAACTTCATAAGTCCAGAACTAGCGACTAAACACATGTTAGTAGCTGATAAATATGAAGGAGAAAGATCCTGGTACAAAATTGTGGTTATGCCACATGTTAAGCGAGGCTTGATTGATCGATTCTTTGTTGATCTAGAAGCGGAGATAGAAAGAACAAAATAATACGATAAGAAGTACTATATAATAAAAAGGGCGAAATGTATATTTCGCCCTTTTTATTTTTCTCAAAATCAATCCATTTACCAATGTTATGATTTTGAAATTACTCCCGAAGCCTCTCTACCTTATATTTGATGCCATTCATCCGTTGTTTTACTAAAAACTATCGCTATATCATCTTTATCTTTTCATTTAACCCTTTATATCTTCCACTCATCGAGACTAAGCGCTCTACTTTTCAAATCTGCCGTATTCTTGTAGTGTAGAACAACGATAAACACACAACACAATATATAC
>MAAC01018577.1_pt1 | contig 37615 bp, 26 predicted proteins | sample 1115981 | NCBI WGS metagenome assembly MAAC01 (sample SAMN04961126, study PRJNA320927) | seawater metagenome | isolation source: sample BD02T64 sea water enriched with oil for 64 days | place: USA:Gulf of Mexico | collected 2013-07-27 | reverse complement strand
ATCTTGGGTTGGGTTTTCTTCAATACTATTAATAAAGCCAATCCTACTTCCCATTTCTTCGAAACGAGAAGTAATAATGCGGTACGTGTGTTCAATACGCCTGGTTAATGGCTCAATAAAATCCAGCTCAATAAAATAATCTGCAATACGTTGCAACTCTACCGTAACTTGTTGCATTTCATTTTCTTGGTAATCTTCAAAGTTTAAAATGGATTCTTCCTCAATCAAATCTACGGTCTCGGGTAAATGTCCAATATTATCTCGTAGTTTTTCTTGAATCTTAGAAAGAAACTCTGTTGGATTATGTGTTAATAATTCTACTTCACCGAATGAATGACTAACGTTCTCTTCTTCCAACTCTTCTTGAGAATCAAATAAGTCTTTTAAATGTTTCGATAGTCTTTTAAACATTCCAAAAACCCCTACTCGAATATCGGTGGATACATTTTCTTTTAAGTAAACCAATTCAATATGTAAGCCAGTGGTAACAGTCCAAGCTTTAAAAAGATTCAAAAACAACTCCTGATTCCGTTCCCAAAAACTAGCATACTCCTCAATTTGATTTCTATCTCTTTTTTGTTGCGCAGAATTTAAATCCTCTTCCAAATCCTCAATAATGGAATTGACATTAATTCTTTTAGTCAACTCCACCATTTTCAGAATCATTTCACGATCCCTGTAATTGGCGGCTCTTAATAATTGTTCCGGCTTCTGTTTTATGGAATTAGACTGATTTTCTAACCCTTCCATCACAACTTTTTTTGCCTCAGCTATACGTTTAGATCGGTTTTGGGGTTCCTGGGTAATATCTGTAAGCAACTGCTCAATAACCACTACGGTATGCTCTCGTAATACTTTAACATTTAGCGCTTCAATCACCCCCAATTCATGCAACATCTTTTTGATATTGTGTAAATTAGTAGTGGCTTCATAATAACGAAGCATCTCATTCCAGTCAATCGTAAGTGAAGCTTTACCCAACAAAGACTTTCTAAACCGTAGTATTTTTTTGGTCCATCGGAGATCCCAATTTTCCAAAGATTCCGATTTTAAATCACTTTCGTTTAGCCCCCGATGAACCGTACTGGCCGATTGGGTAAAAATGGTTAATCTCTTGGTATACCAATGATCTATTTCAGTACCCAATATTTCGGAAATAAATGTACGATGTTCTGCCCCGACCTCATCAATCACCCCTTGAATAGAGCTATTCAACTTTTGATATTGGGCTCTGAAATTAGACCGGCTTTTCTTTTCTGATATTTGAGAAAAGAAAAGTTCAAAATGCACTTTATATTTCTCAAAGAACAACGAATGTCCCTCTACTACAACCGCAATTGCTTTCTCAGAAAACACTTTATTGGTATGATGTAACCGTTTCTCTAATATCTCAAAGGATTTATTTAAAGAACTAGAAAATGATAAAATTAGAGGTTCTAGTTGTAATTCCTTTATTTCTTGAAAAGCCGGAACACGTTCTTTGGAGCTAAACCCCAAACTAATTTCTGAAAACTGTGAAGAAGCACGTACCAACATGGAAGTACCAATGGAATCTAATAAGTTATTGGTTTTTTGAACGTAGTTTTCCGGATCATAAATTTTATCTGGAACCCCTAAAAACACTAAATCTGCAAATTTGGAATAGTGTTTCATTAACTCAAAAATGGATAATTTCTCGGTACTATTATTAATAATTTTCACTTCTGCCGAAAGCCTAAACTCACTCAGAACCTCCATGATACTGGCTTGAATAGAACCTCTTTCAGAATGGTCATCATTTACTAATAATACTCTCACATTGGCATTTGCCCAACGCTGAGATGCCAACAGAAACTTGACTAACCGAATAGTTAAAATAACATTGTTACTCACACCTCTCCACCACAAGTCAATAGTTTCATACTGTCCAAAGCCACGTTGTTCATCATAGTCCATGTACAATACGTTGTAATCCAAATCAATCAACGATTGGGTTAGGTTTGCAAACTTTAAGGGTTCATTCGTTTTTCTAGGCCATCCCATTAAAACAGAATTGGGTTCAATTCCAGAAAAACCATAGACACTCGCAATGGTTTCAATACCGTCATAAACATTCCGGACTTCTTGTCTACGAATAAAAATACCATCTTCCTGAATATCGGTCGTTTTTACCCCTTTATCCTTTTTAGGAAATAACACGGTTGCATCTGGACTTTCAATCAATTCAAAACTGGAAATCATGCCCGAACGACCTCCAATATCCTGTGCTAATTCAATTAGATGAGGGCGTTTTTTCGTTCCACCAGAAAAAAGTAAAACATTCGGACGCCAGTAATTCTGGTTTTCCTCTATTCCATCCATTTTTCGTAACCCCGCTTTAACAATTGAAGACCAAACACTCCCCCATATATCACCTGAGTTTAAACTGATTTGATTTCGTTTTAGGAAGAAAAAGGTTCCAAACAAAAGTAGGTAAGCTAAAACCATAGCCACCGGATCTATTTGGAACATCACGGTAAATGTGGCTAGAAACCCGATAGCTCCTACCCATTTACTTACCTTAAATTTGGGTGAAAAATCACTATTTGCCCAACTCTCCAAAAAGAAGGAAAGGTTTATGAAGTTATAAGCCATTAAGTAGAACATGGATACCAAACGCGCAATGGTATCCAATTCCCCCATCAAGACCCCCATTTCGGCAATAACAAGAGTTAGGATTAAAGCATTTCTAGGTTCTTTAGATTTTCCAGTACCCGAACCAAAAAACTTGGCAAAGGGTGTAATATTATCCACACTCATTGCTTGGAAGATACGAGGCCCTCCCAACAAACCACCCAATGCAGAAGACAAGGTAGCCCCCCAAATACCGGCAATTACCAAAGGAGAATAAATGGCAATATCCATCAAGACATTGTAATTTCCTTTCAATGCAGATTGATCCACTTGCGTTCCTAAATAAATAGCCAAGGCTAAATAAATAATTAGGCCTGCTCCAATACTTAATAAGGTACCTACTGGAATATCTCGCTTCGGATTTTCTAAATCCCCACTCATGGCAATACCTGCAGTAAATCCGGTTACAGCGGGAAAAAATATCCCAAAAAGAACTGCAAAGGAAACATCTACCTCCCCATCCATCATAGAGGTAATAGGAGTTACAGCATCTGGGTTACCCAAAATAATAGACCCTAAGGAGAGAACAATGGCAGCCATAATAAAATACTGAGACTTAATAGCCACAGAGGTACTGATATACACAATGACAGTTAAAGCAGCCAAGGCGATAGTACCCGATAACCTAAAATCATTTACCGTAGAACCCAACCCTATTACGGGGTTGAAATTTTCGGCAAAACCAATAAGGTAGAGGGCTATACTAAAAGAGGTGGCAATAAACAAGGTATAACCAATGGCTCCCCCCATGGGTAAACCCAAACTTCGAGATAATACATAATACACTCCTCCTGCCCCAACTTGTTTATTGGTCGCAATAGAAGAAATACTAAGCCCCGTAGCAATGGAAATAACATGTGCAATTAAAATAATTATGATGGACCCGGATAAACCAGCGTGACCAACCACCCAGCCTAAACGCATGTACATGATTACGCCTAAAATGGTTAAAATGGATGGGGTGAAAACCCCTCCGAAAAATCCAAATTTCTTTTGTCCAGCCAAATTGAGTGTTTTACTAAATGTAAGTAACCAAAGATAATAATTGCTTCATATTACCCTAGGTTTGAGTTCTACAAAATAGGTTCAAACCAATTCTGAAATTATTAAAAAAAAAGGTTCTTAAAAAGACTTCTAATCCATGATTATTCTATATTGCAACTATCTAACAACAACATTGCACATAACTTTTTGTTTTACTACATCTTAAGGAGATTCTACCCCAAATCACAATTATGTAGTTGAACGTATTTATTACTTTAAATAAATATCACACACGGTTGTATGCTTAACAAAAAAAAATTAATCTACGGAATACAACAAATTGGCGTAGGTACGGATAATGCCCAAAACACCTTTAAATGGTATTCTCAAAATTTGGGTTCCAGTGTAATTGTTTTCGAAGACGAAAATGAAGCCACTTTTATGGCCCCTTATATGGGGGGAGAGTCGCATAAAAAAACGGCTATTTTGGCCATGAATAAATTAGGGGGGAGTGGTTATGAACTGTGGCAATATTTGGATCGGCACCCTGAAAAGCCAAAAAACCGGATTCAATTAGGTGATTTAGGAATTAATATGGCGACTGTAAAGTCAATAAATATTCAACAATCCTATGATGACCTTCAAAAAAAAGGAGTTCATTTTTTATCCACCATCCAAACCGAAGCAGACGGAAAAAAGTGTTTTTATATAGAAGATCATAATCAGAACATGCTTAAGCTTAAGGAGTTTGATTCCTGGTACTCTAAGAAAGGAAGTAATACTGGAGGGCCATTTGGATGTGTTATTGGCGTATCCGACATGGAAGCTTCCTTAAGGTTTTACATGGACATTTTAGAATACGACAAGGTAATTTATGACCAAGAAGGTCTGTTCGATGACCTCTCAGAGCTACCCGATGGAAAGTCTTGCTATAGACGGGTATTACTCACCTATCACACCCCAAGAAGTGGTGGTTTCAGCAAATTATTAGGAGAAAGCCAAATTGAATTAATTCAGCATTTAGGGAAATCCGAAACTAGAAAAAGAATCTTTGAGAATCGTTTTTGGGGGGATCATGGATTTATTCATCTTGCATTTGATGTACATGATTTAGATTCTTTGGTAAAAGAATGTGAAGACAAAGGGTTCCCTTTTCAAGTTTTAAGCAATGGCGCATTTGATATGGGAAGTGCAAGTGGCTATTGGGGTTATGTAGAAGACCCTGATGGTACATTAATAGAATTCGTAGAAACACTTAAGGTACCTATTATTAAATGGTTAAACATAAACATCAACTTATTAAGTCGCAACCCAACAAAACCATTACCTGCATGGATTATTAACGCCATGCTTTGGAAAAAGAACGTCATCGTTAATTAGTATATTGAGTAAATTTCGCTATACTTGTTTCACTGGAGAATCAAATGTTTTCTCTAGTTATTCATTGACCAAACGCCATTAAACGAAAATTAATTGAATATATTTTATAAACGTTTCTGGAAAAACACGTTACTGTATTTTTTAATAGTTGCCTTTATTTTCTATTTTCATTCTTCAGAATATCGCTGGACAGAATACCTAACAAAGCCCTTAGCACTTTTATTTCTTTTCAACTACTTTATTTCTACCGGAAAAAACCTACAAAAAGGTATCAAAAAAGGAATCGTTTTAGGAATTACCTTTTCAATTTTGTCAGACATTTCCTTTTTACTACGAATTGATGTTTCCAACTGGTTTTTAGGGGGTACCTTTATATTTTCCCTATTGGCCATCTATTCCTATGCTTATGCTTTTCAATTCACCACAAAAAAGCGCCTCCCCATAGAGGCCATTAAATCAATAACTTCAGTCAACCTTTTCCTTAGCTTACTCATTATCGCCTTTCCAATTTCAATTTTCATTATTGAAGAACTGGAACTTTGGCAATACCCAGCTATCCTGTTCCAACTATTACTTTGGGTACTCGTATCCCAAGGACTAAAAAGACAAGATCATGTAAACGAAGAAAGCTATTATATTGTATTGAGCGGAATTGTATTATATTCTATTACTACCATGCTTTTGACTTTACAAAATTTCACTCAAAATGTATTTAGCTTCAAAGACATTCCAGTAATCACTTATTTCACTTCTCAATACCTCATAATTATTGGGGCAATTTTTCAGAATCCAAATATCGAAAAGGAATAAGGAAGGGAGATTTCACCACCCATCTGTTAACAATACAATCCACATTATTCTGTTTGTAGTTGGTTAAATCCGTAATGTTGAATCGTAAAAATACATCTACATGAAAAGCATAAATATATGTGTGATTATTGTCCTAATCTTGCTAGGACACTCGTATTCTTCCTATTCTCAAAACCTTGTTCCAAACGGTAGCTTTGAACAAAAAAAGGGCAGACGAACCACAGCCCGACCTTGGCGGTTTGTCAATACGGTAGATTATTTTGTAGAAAATGGAAGAGTCCCACCGGAAACAGAGGACTGGAACCCTCCAAAAGCCAAAAACGGAATAGCCTATGTAGGATTACGAATTTACCCAGATTATCGGGAGTTTATTCAAATTAAACTAACGCAAAAACTGGTAGAGGCACAAAAATATTACTTTGAAATGTGGATCAGTTGGAGTACGCATTCCAATAATTTTGCGAAAAAGTTTGGAGCTTCCCTTTATCGTAAGAAACCCTCCTACACTTCCGATTACTACATAACTACGAATCCACCTCAAATTGAATTAACGGATTTTAAGGGTATTGTCCAATCCGATTCAAGCCAATGGATGAAAATTAGCGGAGTGTACCGAGCCAAGGGGGCTGAACGTTACTTGACTATTGGAAATTTTTCCAATAGTAGTTTCAAGGATCGATTAAAACGAAAGAACTGGTACAGTCTAAATTTCTGGCATCATGAAGCCTATTATTATGTCGATGCCGTGTCCCTTGTTCGCCTACAGGAGTATTCGGCAGAAAAGGACTCCATCCTAGCGGTAACGGCTCCTGTACCGCCTGAATCGTATGCGAATGAAAATTATGTTTATTCCTTAGAAACAGATTCTAGCTTGGTCATGAAAAACATACAGTTTGCGAGTGGGGAGGATAAGCTACTACCTAGATCCTACAAAGATTTAGAATTAATAATGGAATATCTAAATGAAAACCCAACTAAAAACATTCAAGTAATTGGACATACCGACAATATTGGCAACCCCTCTTCCAACCAAAAGCTTTCAGAAAAACGAGCCAAATCAGTGTACGATTATTTTTTGTCCAACTACATTAAGAAAGATCGGGTTTCCTACTTAGGAAATGGAGAAAGTAGTCCTATGACTACAAATGAAACTCCAAGGGGAAGAAGACTTAACCGAAGAGTAGAAATTCAATTAATTAATTAATTAATTAATTAGATAGATCATGGATGATGGATGGCTATATAACGCATAAAAAAAGCGGCTCAAAGGCCGCTTTTTTTATGCGTTATTTAAAGTAATTAATGCCCTTTAGTCTCTTTCGTAAAAGTGGACTCATCCACTTTTTTACCATTCTTAAAATAGAATATCGCACCATAAGAGTATACTTCTTTTTTGTATTCATCTCCACGGTTATTGGCTACCACAATAATTCTAGTCGTTGTTTTCGTTCCTTTCTTAGTCGTTTCATTTAATCCGTTTGGATAATCAACAGCCAATTTACGATTAAACTCCGTGTCATTTTTTGCATGAAAAGCCGCCATCTTTCTAGCTTCTTCCATTTTCGAAACCACACTTCTCATTTTCGCAGTGACCGAAGCATCTCCAGGAAATAGTTTTAAAGCGGCTTCATATTTAAACTTCCCTTTTTGAAGATTGTTAGCCGAAACAAAAGCATCCCCCTCTGCCACAATTTCGTTAAAACGTTTGGTATTTTCTTCCAACTGAGCAACTGCCAGTGCTTCCTTCTCTGCTTTTCTCATAGCCGCTAATTCTAAAGCCTCCATTTTCTTAATCTGGTTCGCAGGGTACGGTCTGTCACTAAACACTTTTTGAGCATTTTGATACTCTAATTGCGCACTCACGAAATCATTTTTAGCAAATGCGGCATCCGCTTTTACAATGATTTCCGAATAACTATTTTCTTTTGCTTTCGCCATTGCCAATTCCTCGGCTGCTGCGGCATCAGAAGCAGCAATTTCTTCCAATTTAGCATCAATTTCTGCCATTTGGCTCACCGGATATGCTTTCCCTGAATAAATACTTAACGCGTTCTTATATTCTGCTTTTGCCGCTGATAGGGATCCCGTTTTATATAGTTGATCCGCTGTTCCAATGGACTGAGAATAAGCGAGCTCTTTAGCCGCTAATTCTTTTGCTTCATTCTCACTTGCAGCTGCCGCAATAGCCATCCCCTTTAGCCTGTCCTCGATGATAGCCAATTGAGTTTTAGGATAATCCGCCTGACTTTTTACGGTTAATGCTTCTTTGTATGCTTTTTGTGCATCGTCATATTTTTCGAGGGTCATCATCGCATCTCCATCCGCAACAAAACCAGCATACCTATCATTAATTGCTTTTTGTTTAGCCTCTGCAGCCGCAGCCATAGAAGCTAATTTCTTATCCATTTCCGCAATGCCATCTTTAGGAGCTTGCTCCTTTGGTTTTAGTTCAGATGCCGCCATGTAATTTGATCTTGCTTGGTTCCAATTAGTGGATGATTTATTTTTTAATGCATCTGCCATCCATTTACCATATTGTTTTTCCACCCCTTCAATTTGGGCCAAACTAGAATTCGCTTTTGTAATTTGTTCCTTTGGATAATTCTCTTTTGGCTTTAGGTTTAATGCCTTCTCGTACTCTCCTTTAGCCTTAAGGTAGTCTTTACTCTCCATTAACCCATCTGCGGTGGCGAGATATGTGTTGTAATTGTCCTCCAGCGCTTTTCGTTTAGCTGCTGCGTCCGCATTAATTGTAGCTAATTTGGAATCAATGAAAGCCATTCCATCCTTTGGAGCCTGCTCATTTGGTTTTATTTCAGAAGCAGCTACATAATTGGCTCTTGCCAACTCCCATTTTTTCAATGATTTATCCTTTTCTGCGTCAGCCATTAATTTACTATACTGCTTATCCGCTCCTTGAATCGCTAACATTTTGGCATTCGCAATAGCAATTTGATCTTTTGGATAATTTTCTTTTGGTTTTAACACCAAGGCTTTCTCGTAACCAGCCTTTGCATTAGCATAATTTTCATTCAACATTTCTGCATCACTGTCACTAATAAATTTGGTGTATTTATTTTCCAAAGCCATTTTCTCGGCATCCTCTTTAGCGGCTATGGCTCCTAATTTCGCATCCATTTCAGCAATCCCATCCTTCGGAGATTGTTCACTTGGCTTTAACTCCAAGGCAGCTTGGTAATTCGATTTTGCGAATTCCCATTTAGATACAGACCTGTTTTTAACCGCATCAGACATTAATTTAGAATATTGAATGTCCAATCCTTCCATCTTAGACAGCGTGTTATTAATCAAGGCAATTTGATCCTTGGGATAAATATCATTTGGCTTTAATCCTAGCGCTCTTTCATATTCTGCTTTCGCTTTAACATATTCCTTATCCACCATTAACGCATCAGCGGCAAAGATAATACCCTCGTATTGCGCTTTTAAATCCGCCTCTTTTTTTGCGGCTAACTTACCTTCCAGTTCCTTCATGGCTGCTAATCCAGCTAACAAACCATCAATCTCTTTCATTTTTAATTTAGGCTCTTCCGCTTCCGGTTTAACCCCCAATGCATTGGCATAAGTTTCCTTCGCTTGTGCATACTTTTTTTCGCTCATAAATTTATTTGCATTCGCTAATAAATTTAAATAGGCTTTCTCCGATTTTTCCGACTGAGCCAGTATTCCGTTAATTTCTTTAATTTTTGATTTCGGATATTCTTTACTCATCACCTCCAATGCCTTATTGTATTGGACTTTTGAATTTGTAAAACTTTTAGCGGCCAATAAGGAATCTCCTTTAGCCACGAATCCGTTATATAAATCCAATTTCTCTTTTTCTTTCAATTGCATGGCCGCCAATTTTTCGGCCGCTATGTTTTTTACAATTAAATCAATTTGATCTTTGGGATATTCCATTTTAGGCTTAATTCCCTCCGCCTCTTCGTAATTTTCTCTAGCTGTCTCCCAGTTTTTATTATCAAAAGCTTCATCTGCGGTGGCTAAAACATTTGCGTATTGTTCATCTACGGATTGATTAGCATTCATCAAAGCCAGGGTCTTTTTAATTTGTTTATCCGGGTAGCTTTCTCTAGGTAAAATATGTTTTGCCGCTTCATACTGCATCATTGCATTTTCATAATCCCCTTCTTTTAAAAACAAATCTCCGTCTTTTACCGCCAACATGTAATCATCAAACGCACCTTCCTCCTTTGAATCTCGGTCATCATACGCAGCATACACATCCTCAATTAATTTCTCACGCCTCGGACGAACAACCCTTTCATACTTTTTGTCGGTACTAAAACCATCATCGGCAGGATTAAAAACTACTTTAGCCACGGGCATTTTTAAAGCAGAAAAATCCACCTCTAAATCCGAAGGAAACATATCCACTTTCCAACCTTTATAGTAAAAATCAAATTTCCGATTATCCGAAGGGATATTACGAGTATCCACCTCGACCATTTTATCCACATACCCCTCTTTTTTGAAGTACATCATATACACCAGATCCAATTCAAATGAAATTTTAAATTTCCCTCCAGCATCACTAAATTCTTCCGATTCGGGTCCTCCTTCGGGTTTGATAGATACAATAACATCTTCCAATCTCGTTCCGTCATCAAACAATGTTCCACTAATAATTAAATTAGATTTCCCTGCATTGGTACTTCCTTCTTCCGCATCACTAGACTCAGAAACCTGAGAATAAGACGATTGCGAAATGGAAATCACACAAAACAATAAAAGTATACGGATGAAAAATTTGTTTGTCATGGTAATTGTTCGATTAAACAAGACGCAAATTTAACGAAATTAGTATGTGTTTTAAACATATTTTTTTACCCTGAAACAGATTGATTATATGGTTAAAATTACCAGATTAAAAACATGCAACAAAAAGCCTTTTTTTACCATTAACATCTTTAACAAATTGCGACCTTATTCCCTGCGCTATTATTAGTTTGAAAATTTTACTTTTGCAGCCCAATGAAAGCATATCAAACAGCCGCATATTATACCTTAGGGTGTAAATTAAATTTTTCAGAAACCTCTACCATTGCCAGAAATCTTGCGGATGCAGGTTATGCCAAGGTAGATTTTGAAAGAGGAGCGGATGTTTATGTGATTAACACCTGTTCGGTTACCGACAACGCAGATAAAAAATGTCGGAATGTAGTTAGACGTGCTCAAAAATATAACCCAGAGGCCAAAGTAGTGGTTTTAGGATGTTACGCACAATTGAAACCCGAAGAAATTTTAGCCATCCCGGGTGTAAACCTCGTATTAGGAGCTAATGAAAAATTTGATACAGCTTCCTATCTCGATAAAATTTCTGTAGAAGATAAAGAAGCACATTACGGAAAAGTAAGTCGTGCAAAAACTTTTCACCCTTCCTTTTCCATGGGGGATCGTACGCGTACGTTCTTAAAAATTCAGGATGGATGCGATTACTTTTGTTCTTTCTGTACGATTCCGTTAGCTAGAGGTAATAGCCGTTCGCAAACCATAGCAGAAACCATGAAAGTGGTCAAAGAAGTGGAAGCTACCGCAGTTAAGGAAGTGGTATTAACAGGAGTAAATACGGGCGAATTCGGTGTGGGAACGGAGGAGAATTTTCACGATTTAATTCAGGTATTGGACCAAACAACCATCCCTAGATTTAGAATCTCCTCCATAGAACCCAATTTACTTTCCTCAGAGATCATAGAATTTACGAGTAAAAGCAAAAAGTTTGTTCCTCATTTTCATGTCCCACTTCAGTCGGGTTCCAACCGCATCCTTAAAGACATGAAACGTAGGTATTTAAAAGAATTATATACGGATCGCGTACATACTATAAAGCGATTAATGCCTGATGCATGTATTGGGGTCGATATTATTGTGGGTTTTCCAGGAGAGACTGATGAAGAGTTTATGGAAACCTTTGAGTTTGTACGAGATTTACCGGTTTCCTATTTCCATGTATTTAGCTATAGCGAACGTCCTAACACCATAGCTAATAGAATGGATAACCCAGTTCCCATGCCCAAACGAAACGAACGTAGTGAACAACTCCGAATTCTTTCGCAAAAGAAAAGACGTGCCTTCAACGAAACTCAAATAGGTAAAACCAAAACGGTTCTTTGGGAATCAGCCCAGGATGAAAATGGACTCATGCACGGATTTACCGAAAACTATATTAAAGTTTCCAAACCCTATAATGCCAAACTAGTAAATTCTTTTGAAGAAGTAACTTTAAAGGATGTAGCGGCTGAGGGTATGATGACTTTAGTTTAAACGAAACGCCCTTTATGGTGAATAAGTTTCCACTTAAACCTCCCATAAGAGAACTTATCGGCAATAAAGTAACAGGAACCCATTTAAGTGAAAATTTCTATCGAAGTTTTTGAATACGAGTAATCGGTAAGATTTTCCACAAAAAATGACCATTTGACTTAAACGCATATTTAACGCCTATATATTTTTTGTTAATTCCAAAAATGGCTGCCTCTTCCATTCTTCCATCATCATCTAAGAACCGCACCTTTTCATGGATGTAAAAACCAAATCGATCAACTTCATTTCCAGAGGGTTTCCTCAATAGTACTTTATCCAAAGTAACTAACTCCGTAAAAGAAGAACCGTTACTTGCCGTATATTTTATTTTGGCTGACTTTTTTACAAAAATTCTAATTTCCCCTTTTATAATACTTCCATGTCCAACGAAGTAAACGGAATCAAATAAGCCAAGACCGTATCTATCCATAATTCCGTTTACATAGTTATCCACGATCATAGAGTCAAAATTGGTGTAATTTCCATGCGCATTGAAATCTACCACATCTGCGGTCAAAGTCACTCGAGTTTTTATCACCGGAAAAACAAAAGTTTTTTTCATATCTACGGCTACATTTGCCAAAGCCTGTCCTTCACGTAAGGGATAATTTTTCAATAAATTTTTCTTGGCTTCAAATACCAAGGCTTGTTTTTTTAAACCTCCAATACCAAACACATGAGTGGTGGTTGCCGTTCCTTTTGCTAAACCGACATATTTAAAATTGGAATTCGTTAGGGCAGCACTTCCGGTCATTACACCGGAATGAAAAGCACACGATGTGGCAAATAATGTAATAGTAATTAGAATAATTGTAAGGCGCATATTTAGGTTTTTCCTGGCTTAAAGTGTGGGTGAAAATAAAGTTAAAAAAATGAAATATAGAGAATGTTTAATGAATTGGAGCTTATTCGTTCATAAAAAATCACAAAAACCAATATTATCGGGGATTTGCCCCTATTCTGTTAACAAATTTTAACGATGTTGTATTTGTTAAAATTACCCGTTAGTTCATATTTGTGACTTGCTATAAACACGAATAAATGGACATAATACAATCTTACGAATCTACGGTACAAACCACCGGATCTGTACCTGCGGTAGACATCCGATTACTAAACGAAATGATACAAAAAGAAAGTGCTTTCATCGACCTTCTTAAGTTGGAAATGAAGAAAGTACTGATTGGTCAAGAATACATGATTGACCGTCTTTTGATTGCTATGTTGGCCGATGGTCATATTTTGTTAGAAGGAGTTCCTGGACTAGCAAAAACACTAGCTATCACCACTTTATCCAAAGCCATTGATGCCGAATTTAGTCGGATTCAATTTACGCCTGATTTACTACCAGCCGATTTAGTAGGTACCATTATCTACAATGCAAAATCGGGTGAATTCACCAATAAGAAGGGTCCCATTTTTGCCAACTTCGTTTTAGCAGATGAGATAAATCGTGCGCCAGCCAAAGTACAAAGTGCGTTATTGGAAGCGATGCAGGAAAGGCAGGTAACCATTGGAGACCAGACCTACCCTCTACCTAAACCATTTTTGGTTATGGCCACTCAAAATCCGGTAGAGCAAGAAGGTACCTATCCCTTACCAGAAGCACAAGTAGATCGATTTTTAATGAAGGTGGTCATTGATTATCCGACTCGTGAAGAAGAAAAATTAATTGTTCGCATGAACATGCAAGCCGGTGGTTTTACCAAACCAAATGCCGTTTGTAATCCAAAAGATATTATCCAAGCCCGTGAAGTCGTTCGTCAAATATATATGGACGAAAAAATTGAGCAATACATCATTGATATTGTATTTGCGTCTCGATATCCAAAAGATTACGGACTAGACGACCATGAAAATCTAGTGAGTTTTGGAGCCTCACCACGTGCCTCCATTAGTTTAGCCGTATCGGCAAAAGCCCACGCATTTTTGAATAAAAGAGGTTATGTAATTCCCGAAGATGTGCGCGCGATTTGTATGGATGTCATGCGTCATAGAATCGGGTTATCCTATGAAGCGGAAGCCGAAGATATTACTTCCATGGATATTGTCAATAATATCTTGAATAAAGTAGAGGTACCCTAAACGAGACCTTTAGCATAGCGATCTATTAAGAAATGGAAACCAAAGAATTATTACGTAAGGTTAGACGTATTGAGATAAAAACCAAAGGATTATCCAACCAGATTTTCTCGGGCGAATATCATAGTGCGTTCAAAGGTCAAGGAATGACATTTGCCGAGGTACGAGAGTATCAACCGGGAGATGAAATTCGAAAAATTGACTGGAATGTAACCGCCCGAATGGGATCTCCCTATGTAAAGATTTTTGAAGAAGAACGTGAACAAACAGTGATGTTAATCGTGGATGTGAGCGCCTCTGAAAACTATGGAAGTAATGAAATTTTAAAACGTAACTACATTACAGAAATATGTGCTGTTTTGGCTTTTTCTACCATTGCAAATAATGATAAAATTGGGGTGATTTTCTTTTCAGATAAAATTGAAAAGTTTATTCCACCCAAAAAAGGAAGGGGACATACCTTACAGATCATTCGAGACTTATTGAATTTCAAGGCGGAGAATAAAGGTACGGATATTGACCATGCTTTACGTTATTTTACAGGAGTGATTAAAAAGAAATGTATTGCTTTTTTGATCTCTGATTTTATTAGCGAACCGTTCGCTAGATCGATTAAGTTAGCGAATAAGAAACACGACTTAGTGGCCTTAAGAATTCAAGACCCAATTGAGGCCAAATTCCCTAAAGTAGGTTTGGTTCCCTTAAGCGATCCTGAAACAGGAGAAGTGTTTTGGGCAGATACGAGTTCGGATTCTTTTCAGCAATCTTACCAAAGGGAATTGAACAAATTTGACGATGAGATGGCACAAATATTTAAATCCGCTGGGGTAGATGCGGCTTTGATGCCTACCCAAATAAATTACGTACAACCATTAATGAAACTTTTCAAAAAAAGGGAAACCAAACGATGATTACTTTTTTTAGATATATCGTTTTAATATTGGCCATTACCGTATTGGGTTGGAATGTTAACGCACAAAGTGAAAGAGTTCGAATAAACCCTTTTAGTCAAGAACTATTAATTGGGGAGCAAACGCGGGTGGAATTAACCGTGTATGCCCGAGTGGATGAGAAAATTATCTGGCCCGAATTTACGGATACGGTAACCACCCAAATTGAAATTATTGAATCTCACCCAATCGATACCATTTTTGAAGATTCTATCTCCAAACAAACCATTATTGGGTATCAAAAACAATGGGTCATTTCTTCGTTCGACTCTGGTTTATGGGCCTTTCCGGAAACCACGGTTTGGATCGACTCCATTCCATTTTCGACCAACTCATTTTTATTAGCCATCGGAACAGTAGATGTAGATACCGCCAAAGGTTTTATCGATATTGTAGAACCCATTCAAATTCCGATGACCTTATGGGAATACATTCAAGCCTATTACCATTATCCATTAATTGGAATTGGAGTTTTGTTTGCCCTAGCCATCCTTGCATTTATTATCGGTAAGAATGCGAAAAAAGAAGGTCAAATCACACCAAAAATTAGTATTCCGGCACATATTACGGCTCTTGAACGACTCAACCAATTGGAGAGTGAACAGTTGTGGCAATCGGGTGCTTTCAAGGCCTATCACATTCAAATATCCGATATTATTAGAGAATACATTGAAAACCGTTTTCATGTTCCGGTAAAAGAATCTACCACAGATGAATTAAAGCATTTATTGAAGATTACCCGTATGGATAAAAACTTGCGTAAAGAAGTCCTTGAATCTTTAGGTTTATCAGATTTGGTGAAATTCGCAAAAGCGACTCCCCTACCCCATGAAAATGAGGATAGTATTGCCCTCGCTTACAAATTGGTGGATCAAACCAAAATAGTAGAAGAAATAAAAGAAGAGTCATCCACTAAAAAAGCTACGGACAATGAATAACATTGAATTTGCATATCCGTGGGTACTGGGGTTCTTAATCATTGTCCCTATATTATGGGCCTGGTATTTTGCACGTTTTAGCCAACGAAAAGCGCAGGTAAACCTACCTACTCAACGTTTTGCGACTTCGGTAAAGCCAACGGGGAAACTGCTTTTAATGCATGGATTATTTATTACAAAAACTATCGCTGCAGGCTTAATCATTATTGCTATTGCACGTCCCCAGTCTTCGAGTAGTTGGCAAAATGTAAAAGCCGAAGGGATTGATATTGTTTTAGCAATGGATATCTCGGGGTCCATGTTGGCTCGAGATTTAGAACCTAACCGTTTGGAAGCCGCTAAAGAAGTCGCCATTAATTTTATTGAAAAACGGGTGAATGACCGCATTGGATTAGTCATTTATGCAGGTGAAGCCTATACCCAATCTCCATTAACTACTGACCATTCGGTAATAAAAAACCTAATGGGTGATTTACAAAATGGAATGGTGGAGGACGGAACTGCCATTGGTGTGGGTTTAGCTACGGCTATTAACCGATTAAAAGAAAGTGAAGCAAAAAGTAAAATAGTGGTTTTACTTACGGATGGCACCAATAATGCGGGAGATATCCCTCCCCTAACAGCCGCTGAAATCGCCCGTAAATTTGGAGTCAAGGTGTACACCATTGCAGTGGGAACCAACGGAATGGCTCCTATGCCTATGCAATTACCTAATGGGGAAATCACCTATAAAAATCAAAAGGTTAGTATTGATGAAATCACTCTTGAAAAGATTGCAAAACAAACCAACGGGAAACATTTTAGAGCCACAGATAACGAATCATTGGAAGGGATTTATGCCCAAATTGATGAACTTGAAAAAACAGAAATTGACGTAAAAGAATTTAGAAAAAGAAACGAGCAGTTTTATCCTTGGGCTATGGCTGCGGCCATCCTTCTTTTACTAGAATTTTTATTACAAAAAACTTTATTAAGATCTATAACTAATTAATGTTTAGACTCGCACATATCGAACATTTATGGTGGCTAGCTGCCTTGGGAGTAATTGCCTTGGCTTTTATTCTCAATTTAATTTGGACCAAAAACCGGGTAAAAGAGCTGAGTTCCATTAAACTTCGAGGCTTGGTATTACCCCAATTCAACACCAAAACTAAATGGGGCCACTTCATCCTTTTTTGTGTCGTGTGGATTTTCTTAATTATCGGAATTTCAAATCCACAAATTGGGAGCAAACTATACGAAGCCAAAAGAGAAGGAATTGATTTGATTTTAGCCGTAGATGTTTCCAATAGCATGATGGCCGAAGACATTAAGCCTAACCGTTTGGAACGAACTCGCATGGGGGTTGAAAAGCTAATTGATAATTTGCAGGGTGATCGCTTGGGAATTGTCATTTTTGCGGGAAAAGCTTATGTTCAGCTTCCTTTAACGACCGATTATGCTGCGGCTAAATTATTTACCCAATCCTTAAGTACAAATTCGGTAAACAACCAAGGAACCTCTATTGGAGCAGCATTAGAAACTTGTTTGCAATCGTTTGACTTTACCACCAAAACTAGTAAAGCCATCATCCTAATTACGGATGGGGAAGATCACGAGGAAGATGCCATTAATTTAGCCAAAGAAGCCAAGGAAAAAGGGGTGATAATTTACACCATTGGCTTGGGATCGGTTAAAGGAGCCCCTATTCCAATTTATAGAAATGGGATCCAATTAGGATTCCGAAAAGACAAAGAGGGAAACACCATTATCACCAAATTGAATGAAGAAATGTTGTCTGAATTGGCTGTTGCGGGTGGCGGTGAATTCTTTAGAGCCAATAACGGTCATATTGGATTAAAAGAGATTTTGGAAGAAATAAATAAATTGGAAACCACAGAAATGGAATCTAAAATATTCAGCGATTACGAAGATCGTTTCCAGTTCTTTTTGATTGCTGCGTTATTATTTCTCCTTATTGAAATTATATGGCCCGAAAAGCGATTAAAATTTATAGATAACCTAAACTTGTTTGGCATAAAAAAATGAGAGGATTATTAACATATATATTGGTTTCGGTAACATTTATTGGTTACTCGCAAACCGCTAGAGATTTGGTTCGTTCGGGAAATGAAAACTACACCATTGATTCGTTAAACAGCGCAATGGATAATTACGAACACGCCATGGAGTTAGCTCCCAAAATGGAAGAAGCCAAATTTAATCTAGGCGATGCACAATACAGAGCAGGTAAATTTGCCGATGCTGCACAAACATTTAATGAATTAGGGATTTCTAGTACCGACAAAACCCTAAAATCGGATGCCCATTTTAATGAAGGGAATTCATTGATCCAAGCTCAAAAATTTGAGGAAGCCATGGGAGCCTTTAAGAACTCTATGAAGGCTAGTCCAAGTAATTCAAAAGCAAGATACAATTACGAGTTTGCGCGACAAATGCTTCAAGAACAGCAGAAGCAAGAGCAAGAAAACAAAGACGACAAAAACAAAGATGATCAGAATAAAGACGATCAGAACAAAGACGACAAAAACAAGGATAAAAACGAGGATGATCAGAATAAAGATGATCAGAATAAGGACGACAAAAACAAGAACGATAAAGAGGATAAAGATAAAGACGCTGATAATAAGGATCAAGATAAGGAAGATCAAGATAAAAACAAGGACAAAAGCGATCCAGAAAAAGAAGATTCCAAAGATCCAGATAAGGGGGATGAAAACGAGGGTAAAGGCAATCCTGAAGATGAAGATCAAAAACAACCAGAAGCCCAACCACAACCTGGACAAATGTCGAAAGCCGATGCGGAGCGTTTGTTAAAGGCAATGGAAGACAATGAGAAAAAAACCAGAGATAAAGTCGCTTTGAAAAAAGCTAAAGCAACAAAATCTAAAAATTCAGATAAAGATTGGTAATGAAAAACCTTGTATTCATATTCCTATTAATGATGTCGGGAGTTGCAATAGGGCAAACCCCTACTCTACAGGCTTTGGTAAGTAAAACTACCGTACAGGTAGGTGGACGTATCACGATCAGTTACCAATTCAATTATTCGGGTGAGGACTTTACTGCTCCACCCAATATCACCAAGAACTTTCGGATACTTGGCGGTCCCAATAAGCGTTCTGAAATGAGTTATGTAAATGGAAGCATGGCTAGTAAGGTGAGTTATTCGTACGTTGTATCGCCTATTAATGTGGGTACCTTTGTGATTAACCCTGCGCAAATCGAATTTGAAAACAAGGTATATTCTAGTCAAGCTATTAAAATAAATGTGGTCAAAGCCCAGACTCAAAATAAGCAAACACAAAACGCAACCAACAACGAAAAGAAACAACTGAAATCTTTAAATAAAAACATTTACTTAAAACTAACGGTCGATAAAAAAACAGCCTATCAGGGAGAGCAAATAGTGGCCACTTACCGTTTATATAACAAAGCAAATCTAAGAGGTATTGAGGCTCAAAGAATGCCGGAGTTTGATGGTTTCTATACCCAAGACATTGAATTAAATAATGGCAATAGCCGAAAAAGGGAAATCATCAATGGGGTCCCTTTTGACATCTACATTTTAAAGAAAACAATCCTTGTCCCCCAAAAAACGGGTGAACTAGACCTCATCCCCTTAGAAATTGATGCAATCGTCCAAATCCAAAGTGATAAAGCAATAAATACCTGGTTTGGACCACGGTATCAAATGAAGGATGTTCAAGTTTTGATAAAAAGTAATTCCTTAAAATTAAACATTAAACCGTTGCCCAAAGGAGCACCCGAGAGTTTTAATGGAGCCGTTGGTAATTTCAAATTCTCTACACGGATATCCCCTACAGAAATAGCGGTCAACGATGCCATTAACTATGTGATCAAGATATCAGGTACGGGAAATCTGCCTTTAGTAAACAATCCCGTACCAAAATGGCCACAAGAATTCGAAGTTTACGATCCAAAATTAAAATCAACTAGTTCGACTAAAAGTAATAAAATTACCGGGTCAAAGTCATGGGATTATTTGGCGATACCTCGAAATGGAGGAGAATATGAATTAGAATCCTTAGATTTTACTTTTTTCAATCCCGCTACAAAAAAATACCAAACCATAAGTACGGATCCTACTACCATCATGGTAACGGGTAGTTCTATAACAGGAGATGGAGGCCATACCAAAATCATTAAACAAGATGTTTCTAGAATGGGGACGGATATCCGTTTTATACATACGGGAGAGTCTAATTTGGTTATTGCTGGAGATACATTTTACGGAACGGTATGGTTTTACTTCTGGTTAATTACTCCCCTCGCACTCGGAGGTTTGGCTTATGTGGTTTTGAATAAACAATCGGAAATGAAAGCGGATACCATTGGGTTGAAAAAGAAAGGGGCCACCAAAAAGGCACGTACTCATTTAAAGAAAGCAGCGGCTATTCTTGGTACAACAGATCAAACCCAATTTTACGAAGCGGTATCGAATGCTTTGAATGGATACCTTTCCAATAAATACAATCTATCTAACCTTGAATTAAATAGAAATCACATTGAAAAAGTACTTAAAGGGTCTCAGGTCTCGGAAGCAACGTTAAACGCACTACTAAGTACATTAGACCATTGTGAAATGGCCCGATTTGCACCCGTGAGCGAAATTTCTAAAAAAGACCTTTTAACCCAAGCAGAAGAAATTATTGTTAAACTTGAAGACGAAGTAAAATGAAGAAGTTAATTGCCATAATCGTCCTTGCCGTTGCCAGTATCTCTTCTTATGCTATTGAGGTTACCGAACATTATGATAGTCTTTATGCCATGGGAAATAAAGCGTATCAAGAACAAAAATTTGAAGAAGCACTACAGTATTACACAAGTATTTTAGAATCCGGATTACAATCGGCCGATGTTTTTTACAATACAGGAAATGCCCATTACAAATTAGGCCAATCCACTCGAGCGATTCTTTACTACGAAAAAGCCCTAAAACTTAATCCTAACGACAAGGATATTACGTACAATCTAGAATTAGCGAACCGCCAAATTGTAGATAAAATTGAAACTTTACCTATTCCATTTTACAAGGAATGGTGGTCGGAAATTTTCAATTCCCTGCCTGTAGATATTTTTGCTATGCTAAGCATCGTATTCTTATTACTTGCGGTTATGGGAGTTTTATTATTTCTGAGAACTAACCATTCCATGATTAAACGCCTTTCCTTTTTCTTAATGCTCGTTTTTATAATGGGAAGTGGGTTTTCATTCCTTTTGGCCAAAGCTCAGTATAAAGCGAATTACCAATCCAATAATGCCTTAATTATTTCTAGTCGAGTTTCTATATATTCAGCCCCCAACACTACCAGTACTACTTTGTTTATTGTACATGATGGTTTAAAGGTGGGGATCCTTAAATCGGAGAATAAATGGAACAAAATAATATTACCAGATGGGAGTATCGGATGGATTCCTGAGGAAGCATTGATTGTAATTTAATACGTGATTTTCATATAAAACCACTTCAATTTCGAATTCCCGATTACATTTGTAATCATGAATATGTACCAAAAATGGGCACTTCTTTTTAGCGTTTTACTATTTTGGGCAAACCCACAACTTGCTCAAGCCCCTTCCCCTTCCTCTCCCGCATCCCAATCATCGGATACAGCCACGGACAAAAATTTCAACTTTATTCCTGTTCCTTACATGGATTACAACCGTAGTTTAGGTTTTTCCCTTGGAGCAGTTCCTTTGGCTATGTATCACCTTTCAAAAAAAGATACCATTTCACCCTCTTCCATTTCCGGAGGGGTTGGATTCTATAGCACCACCCAATCGTGGTTTGTGGTTCAGTTTAACCGTTTTTACTTTAACCGAGATAACTACCGGGTGACATTGATTGGGGGTACTGGAAACATCAATTTTCAATTTTTTCTAGAAAACCCAATCTCTCCAGGCTATATCGATTACAATACTGTAGCCGATTTTGTTAAGGTGGAAATTCAGCGTAAAGCTTATAAGAAATTATATCTAGGAATCAACTACTCTTACTCCAAAGTAAAAACGGAATTTGAGGTAGATAACGCCCCTCCATTGGTCGATTTTTTCAACTCCATTGGAGCTGTGGCCTCCATAGACACCCGAGACAATGTATATTATCCGCATAAAGGATTTATTTCGAATATCAATTATTCCTCGTTTCCCGAATTTATGGACAATACCTATGTATCCGAAAAAATTGAATTTGAATACAATCATTTCTATACCGTAGGAAATGAACGCGACATTATTGCTACCCGAGGATATGTGGGTATGGGTTTAGGGGACCTGCAATTCAATCAGCAATTTGTGGTAGGTAGAACGGATATTAGAGGGTACTCCTTAGGAAAATATAGAGGGAACCAAATTATTGCGCTACAATCAGAATTTCGATACAACCCGTTTAAAAAACTAGGATTTGTAGGGTTTTGTGGAATAGCCTCCGTATTTGGAGCCATTAATGAAGGGGATGATGGATTAATTCTTCCTGGGATGGGTGTGGGAGTTCGATATATTGTATTCGAAAAGAACCATATGAATGTAGGTCTAGATGCGGCTGTAGGTAAGGGAGATTGGGGTTTATATTTCAAAATCGGAGAGTCATTTTAACTCCAATAGAAAAGGATGAATCTGCCTATAGAATTCCTAACCAAAATCCGTTTTATTCGTAAAAACAATTATAATTTTACACCCATATTTTACAGTTACTAATTGGCGGTAAAATCTAGGGTTCAAACCAATTCTGAATGAAAATTATTATTGCAGGTGCTGGAGATGTAGGCTTTCATTTAGCCATGTTACTATCATACGAAAATCAAGAAATTACCATTATTGATACGGATGAAGAAAAGTTACGACATATCTCGTCTAAACTGGATGTAGCTACTATTAAGGGAAATTGTACCTCTTATAAATCTCTAGAAGAGGCAGGTGTTAAAAATGCACGACTTCTTATTTCAGCCACTTCCTCCGAGGAAACCAATATTACCACCGCTATTTTCGCAAAACATCTTGGCGCAAAAAAGACGGTGGCCAGAGTGAGAAATCTAGAATACTTGCAGGATCGTGAACGCACCTATTTACGAGAATTAGGAATTGATGAAATCATTTCGCCTGAGTATTTAGCCTCCCAAGAGATCAAACGTCTATTAAACTCTGACGTAGTTACCGATGTATTTGACTTTGAAGGTGGTAAACTTACTTTATTGGGGATTTTAATTGATGAAAAATGTGTTTTACGGAATAAAACCCTGGCGGAATTATCTCATTTAAATCCAGAAAACGACTTCATTACCGTAGCTCTATTACGCGATGGTAAAACTATTATTCCACATGGAGATAATACCTTTACCCATGGAGATCACGCCTATTTCCTAGCCAAACCAAGCGGTGTAGACCGGGTTTTGAACTTTAGTAAAACGGAAAGAAAACCGATCAAAAACATAATGATTTTGGGAGGAAGTTATATTGCGAGGCACGCAGCTAAGACCTTAAGTAAAAATTACAATGTTAAGCTGATTGAAAAAGATAAACAGAAGTGCTTTACCCTAGCAGATGAAATGCCCGATGTCATGATTATTCATGGGGATGGACGGAATTCAGATGTCGTAGTAGAAGAGAAATTATGTAAAATGGATGCCTTTTTGGCCTTAACAGGAAACTCCGAAACCAATATCATTTCTAGTTTAGTAGCCAAAAATCAAGGCGTAAGAAAAACCATTGCTTTGGTAGAGAATGTAGATTACATCCACCTTTCCCAAAACATTGGAGTAGATACATTAATCAATAGAAAGTTAATCGCAGCGAATTTTATTTTCCGTTACATTCGTAAAGGAGATATATTAGCCATTACTAGTATTCATGGGGTAGAAGCAGAAATATTAGAGTTCTTTGTCAAAGAAAATTCTAAAATCACCTCCCAATACATCAAGAACTTGAAGTTCCCCAAAAATGCCCTTATTGGTGGGATAGTAAGAAAAGACAATTCAATTATACCGAATGGGGATTTTAGAATCCGTGCCAATGATCGGGTAGTTGTTCTTTGCGACCCCAAGGTTATTCATAAGGTAGAAGGTTATTTTAACTAGATGAGTTTTAGAAACGTTTTCGGTATCCTAGGAATGTTAGTGGCTCTTAATGGGTTATTTATGTTAACAGCAATTCCTTTTTCTATTTATTTTGAAGAGGACCTTTATCCCCTATTAAACTCCGGTTTACTTTCGTTTATTTTAGGGATCTCCGTTTGGTATTTGATGCGATTTAGGCACAAAAAAGAACTCAGTAAAAAAGAAGGTTATTTGGTGGTTGCTTTAGGTTGGATAACCATGGCCACTTTTGGAATGCTACCTTATATTTTAAGCGGGTCAATTCCCAATGTGGGCGATGCTTTTTTTGAAACCATGTCAGGTTATACCACCACTGGAGCCTCCATACTCAACGATATTGAAGCCCTACCAAAAGGCATTTTATATTGGCGAAGTTTAACCCAATGGATTGGCGGTATGGGAATTATTGTTCTTACCATTGCTCTACTCCCCATGCTTGGTGTAGGTGGAATGCAATTATTTATTGCGGAAGCTCCAGGGATAACACCCGATAAATTAAAGCCTAGAATTGCCGATTCGGCCAAACGTTTATGGTTGATTTATGCGGGATTAACGGGTTTAGAAACCCTTCTTTTACGCGTAGGTGGAATGAATTTCTTTGATTCGTTAAATCATAGTTTAACCACCATGGCCACTGGAGGCTTCTCTACCAAAAACGATTCCATGGCACACTATGAGTCTACCCCCTACATTCAGTATGTGGTCATGATTTTTATGTTTCTTGCCGGGGTAAATTTTACACTCACTTATTTCGGGCTTAAAGGACGATTCAAAAAAGTTATTGAAAATGAAGAGTTCCGGACCTATTCCATTTTCACATTAATCTTTATTTCGATGACCACTACTGGAATTATTGTTTTTACAGATTCCAGTTTCGAACCCGCCTTTAGAGCTGCCGCTTTTCAAGTAATATCCGTGATCACTACTACCGGATATGTATCGGCCGATTACACCTCTTGGGCACCCGTACTCACCGTTTTCTTTTTCTTCTTAATGTTTATTGGTGGTTCTGCTGGCTCTACGGCAGGTGGAGTGAAAATTGTGCGTCATTTGGTAATGATTAAGAACTCCTTTTTAGAGATGAAACGGATTTTACATCCAGCCGCTATTTTACCGGTACGACTGAATAACAAAGCAGTTTCACAGAATGTTACCCATCATGTATTAGCCTTTATTATCGTTTACCTAAGTATTTTTATTTTTGGTTGTTTCTTTTTGGCCCTTACCGGAACCGACTTTATGACAACCATTAGTGCGGTAGCTACCAGTTTGGGTAACGTTGGACCAGGACTAGGAACCATTGGTCCGTTAGATAATTTCGCCCATTTACCAATGATGGCTAAGATGATGCTTTCCTTTTTGATGCTCATTGGTCGTTTAGAATTGTTTACAATATTGATTTTATTTACGCCTTATTTCTGGCGAAAAATCTAGATTTATGAGTTTTGATCTAAATACCATTTTAGAAATTACGGGAGTTACCCTCAATCTTCTCTTTCTTATTCTTTTGATTCAGGAAAAAATAATGTGCTGGATCTTCGGGATTCTGGGTTCTGCTATTAGTATTTGGCTCTTTATGCGCATGAACTTGTATTCGGAATCTATTCTATACGTGTTTTATGTAGTCATTGGATTTTACGGTTATTATTCATGGAACCATAAAGACAAAAATAACGAGACCATTCATATTGCTAAATGGAAATATATGCCCCATGTTATTGCTTTGGTTACGGGCCTTTTTACGGGGTATGGTTTGGGATATTACTTTGATACCTATACCGATGCCAAAAATGCCTATTTTGATGCTTACACAACCGTATTTAGCTTTATAGCTAGTTATATGGAAGCCAAAAAGATTTTGAGTTCTTGGATTTTTTGGATCATTATAAATGGAGCAACAGTGTTCTTGTATTCTAGTAGAGGGTTGGATATTTACAGTCTACTCACCGTAGTCTATTTCATTACTTCCTTTGTCGGTTACGTGAATTGGAAAAAGAAGTTTACGCTTGAAAACTCGGCTCCAGAGATTATTTAATTACCTGAGTAATTAAACGCAGATGGTGGGAATAGGTGTGCGTTTCATCATTAAATATGCCTTGATGATCAATACGGTCTACACGTACTTTACCAGAAGCATGAATAATCCGATTGTCGTTCAATAAAATACCCACATGGGTAATACGACCTTCTGTATTATCAAAGAAAGCTAAATCGCCAGGAGTTGCTTCCTCAATAAAACTAAGCTTATCTCCAATTTCCGCTTGTTGCGATGCATCTCTAGGAAGATCTACCCCACACATTCGGTATATTAATTGAGAAAAACCCGAACAGTCAATTCCGAAAGCGGTTCGGCCACCCCATAAGTAAGGCGAATTTAAAAACAGGTAAGCGGTATTCACCAAATCATCCCGGTTGGCTCTTGGACGGGTCAGAATTTCACCATCAAAGGTAAAATTCGTGGTATTGAAATGGGTTGCTCCCGAATTGTAGTTAGGAAGTACGCTTCCCAGTACCAAAGGAAAAAACGATTCTGATTTTTGTTCCTGTAATAGCGATACTAGATCATTGGAAAAAGTTCGTGGAGCTTTTTCCAATTCCATAAACTCGTCTCGTTTAATTTCAAGATGTTGTTTACGGTCAATCCAAGATTCATACCCATCATGCATGGCCCGTATTTTGATCCATTTTTTACGCTCGTCAATTACTCGGTAAATTTCACCAAATAACAATTGCGATACCATTTCACTGATATCAGCAGGTTCAAGCCTACACGGAACAATACTTAAGGCACAGATGCCATACTTCATGTTGAATCTTTTATATGCTATGGAGCAATCCTTTAAAGAGAACCATTAAACACCCCTTTTGGAGCGCTTCACAAAAATAATAATGCCCAACAAATAAAAGGTATCACCCCGTTATTTGATGGGCATTAAAAATCATCTTATTAACAGTCTTTCGTTATTACGAAAGGGGTTGGTAAATTATACAGATTCGATGATCATGGCCGAGGCACCGCCTCCTCCATTACAAATACCAGCAGCTCCTAATTTACCACCGTTTTGTTTCAATACATTGATCAGTGTAACCAAAATTCTAGAACCTGAAGAACCAAGTGGATGCCCTAAAGCAACCGCTCCACCATTCACATCTACTTTGGTTTTATCTATACCTAATTTCTCAATGTTTACCAATCCAACCACAGAGAATGCTTCGTTTAATTCCCAGTAATCGATATCAGAATTCTCTAACCCAGCTTTCGCTAAAGCTTTTGGTAAAGCCAAAGAAGGAGCTGTTGTAAACCATTCTGGAGCGTGAGCTGCATCCGCATAACTCACAATTTTAGCGATTGGAGTAACTCCCAATTCTTTCACTTTTTCACCACTCATTAAAATCAATGCGGAAGCACCATCATTTAAGGTAGAAGCATTAGCAGCCGTAACGGTACCTTCTTTCGAAAATACTGGACGTAACGTAGGAATCTTTTCGAAACGAACGTTTTTGTACTCCTCATCTTCAGTAAATAATACCGGCTCCCCTCTTCGTTGTGGAACTTCTACAGGAACAATTTCATTGTCAAATTTACCTTCTTTCCATGCAGTCGCTGAGCGGTTATATGATTCTACGGCAAATTCATCTTGCTCTTCTCTAGAAATATTACATTCAGTAGCACACATATCTGCAGCAACCCCCATATGGTAGTCATTATACACATCTTGTAAACCATCCAATACCAATCCGTCTTGCGCTTTGAAATCACCTAATTTGAAACCCGCACGAGAGTTCTTGATGTAATGAGGTACTTGAGACATGTTTTCCATACCACCAGCAATAACCACATCATTGTCACCTGCAAGGATAGATTGTGCTCCCATCATTACTGCTTTCATTCCAGAAGCACATACTTTATTAACGGTAGTACACGGAACATTATTCTCAATTCCTGCAAAAATGGCTGCTTGACGTGCAGGCGCTTGCCCCAAACCAGCTTGCAATACATTCCCCATAAAAACCTCATCAATCCATTCCGCTTTTATGTTCCCTTTTGATAAAGCACCCTTAATAGCCGCTGCTCCTAATTTAGTGGCCGGAACAGAAGATAAACTTCCATTAAAACTCCCCATTGGAGTACGTACCGCTGATACAATAAATACCTCTTTCATATGTTTTTATTTTTTTTGAATCGGTCGAATGGTTCTTGCAATCCGGATTTCGCTATTGCAATAAACTATTTCATGCTCGATTCATTATAATATGTTTTTAATGTTCAATTTTTGAGGCTGCAAATTTACAGTTTTAAAAGGAGTTTTTAAAATCAAATATTAATCTGGTAACCAGCTAATAATTCAAGGTGCGATTATTAATTCCGAAAATCAACTACACCAAAAACCAACTTTATAAATGGATCTCCTACTCCCCAATTCATTCCTCTTACTTAAATCCCTACAAGATTGGCAGATAACGTAATGGTTGGTCTATTTTCTGAATAAAAACGTACATTACAAAACTCAATATTAAATTCATACCCATTAGATTTAGGAGTGTAAAATATGGGTTGTCCAATTTTAGTATAATACGTAGCCTCGGAGTTTCTAATCTCCACAATTACATTCCTTGACATTTGCGCATGGAGCCAATTTTCATCTGAATTATAGGTAGTGGAAATACCGGATTCCTAACTCCCTATAACTTCCAATGAAATAAACTCAAATTCACCGGATAACTGGCCATAAATATGGCCATAATTATCACGTAAATAATTGGATTGAATGGTTATATTGAAACCTTGAATTTCAAATTCTGGAATGGTACAATTTTTTAATATCCCTTTTGCTTCCATTTCAATAACCGCCCCTTTTACCCCATGTAAAGTAGTCCTCCTATAAATAGTTTCCCAAGGTTTCATATAGGTCAATATTGGGTAAAAGGAATTATTACCATCCACCGTATAATCTTGAACCTGCGCAACAAATGGTCCTTCTGGAAATGCGCTAGTTTCAAAGGTTCCATAGCCAAATCCATCTTCAAAATCATGATGTTGCACATGAACTATTACATATTCATTTCCAGAAAATAAAATAGTTGTTTCTAAACGAGCTCCTTTTTTTTGAATACGTCCCCGATAGCATCACAAGAGGTTAAACTTAAGGAGCACAAAACAAGGGCTACAATTTTATTTTTCATCACGAACTCGATATTGGTCATAAAAGAACAAATAAATTTAAGATTGAATAAAAAAAGCCGCTAAAAAAGCGGCTTTACAATATGGTCTTGGGGTTTAATCTTCAAAAGTCAATTTAAAAAATTTGGTTTTCTTCCTAGCTTCACCCAGAAGTATCATTTCGTTCGCATCAATTTGAACGCTTACACTTGGCCTACTCATCACCTCTTCTTCATCTCCCTTTGCTAAAACATATCGGTCCAATCTACCCTCCGTTGTTAAAGAGAACAATACAATATCCGTTTTCTTTGGGCTTCTTTTCCAACCATAGAACTTACCATTTTGTGCGTAATAACTATTTTTTGGACTATCATTAAAAATAAACTTCAAAGTTCCATCAGGTAATTCAACCAATGCATATCCAGAATAGTATCCACCATCATTTGTGGTATGTTGATATTTAGGAATTAATTCCATCCAATCCACCTCACCATCTTCGTTAAACTTTACCACGATTATATTTCCATAAATGTAATGATAGGTACACCTCTGGTTTCCATTTGCATCTGTAGTACAGGTTACATAATATCTATATTGTTCGCCAATCATAGTTATGGTACCATCTTTATTTTCTATCAAGTCGTCAATAACATAAGAGTAAAAGGCAACTTCCTTCCCTTTAGCTTCTCTTTTTGCCGCTTTCTTTTTCGCCTTTTCAGAAGAGTGTTGAACGATAAAATCGGTTGGAAACTCTGTGGTTTCTTCACTCACAATTTCTTTTGATTCATTGTCGATGATTAAATTAAAAACACCATTTTGAATTCCTCCACGATCCGAATAAAATCCAACCACCTGAATATTTCCGTTATCCAATTGTTCAAAATTTACATCACTCATAAACTGGCCCTCAAGGGTCACACTAAATGATTCGGGTTCCCCCTCATCCGCTTCGTACACCATCATCTCAAAGGTGTAATTTATCTCCCCTTTTTTATACTTTTTTGAGGTATCGTAAATCTTGGCTAATAAATATACTTTACCATCATTCCCGATCTGAGAGTCATATCTGTAAAACGAAGTTTCCGTTTCATCAATTTCAATGGATTTTTGACTCCAAACTTCTTCCATATCATAGTCAAAAACCATGAGTCCAAAACGATCTACATCTTCTTTTTTACCGGTAGGTAAATCCGTAATAAACATTAAAAAATTGGAATCGGCAGAAATTTTGAATGAATAACTTGCCGATTCTCGCTTTTTGTAACCTTCATAGGAAGCATGTGCCAGTTCACGAGGTGAGTTAAACTCAAGCGTTGATTTATTCAATTTTTGACTGTATAAATAAGTCATCTTTTTCTTCTTATCACGGTAAGTAGTGAACATAAAGAACTCACTCCCCATTTGAACAATCCCCCTATAGGATAAGGCCTTTTTTTGATAGCTTAGTTTAAAGCTTGTTTTCTTCTTTAGGGTAAGGTCATTTAGGTAATAAAAAATGGTCATTTGATCGGCATACTTTGCCATTACATAGGTACCTTCATCATCTTTACCTATGATTTTATCGATAAATTCCTTTTTACTGGTTTTTATCTCCTCCCCCACTTTAATGATTAAGTCATCCGGTTTACCTGCTTGAGAGAACACAGAAAAAAGGGTACAGAAAATCATTACAAGGGTTAATAAAGTATTCTTTCTATTCATTTGGTTTAGGCATTAATTGGTTTTTATAAAAAAAACCAAAAGTATTATTCTTAACCAGTTTACCAAATCCCACTGAGATTTTGATCGGTAATCTGTTTTTCATTTCTCTTAAAACAAGAAGACTAGATCATTAAGGTAAATTTACCAAAAACAATTTCAGCATCTTTTTATTGCTCCCCCACAGTAACAACTCCTTTTCATCTACTTGCTGTGCCCCCTTATTGGGTTCCCATAATACATTAAAATCTAGTTCGTGGGTTAACGATTTTCTCTTTAACTGGCCCTCTGGGCTGACCGTAAACAATACCAAATCCGTGTTTTTTTTATTGCCCTTCCATTTCTGAGGGCTTCCTTTACTCTCATATAAAAAGTTACTCGGGTTGTCATTAAAAACAAAGCCTAAAGTTCCATCAGAAGATTCTATCAGTGCAAAGCCCGAATAGTATACTTCCGCATTTTTTAAAAACTGTCGTTTAGGAATTAATACCTCCCAAACCACCTGACCATCATTATTCAATTTTGCAACAAGTACATTGTTAAAACTGTAATACGCATCCTGTTGATTAATCTTAAATTCTGCTTGTTCCGCAATAAGAATGACTGAACTATCCCCGCTTTTAATTAAACCAATATCTTTAAAGGGCATGACCTTCACATCCTTTTCATTAGTCTCACGTATAGCGGCATTATCTTTTTCCATATAGGAAGCATACTGCATAATAAAAGGAGTTGAAAATGGTGTCATTTCTTTTTGAATTAAATTATGCGAATAATGGTCATAAGTGAGACTAAATATCCCATTTTGATACTTCCCTTTATTTGAATAAAAACCAACTACCTGTATGTCCCCATTCCACAGAAGCTCGAGCTTAGCTTGCTCTATATTTCGAGTATCCAATCCACAACTAATAACCTCTGGCTCCTCCTCATTCACATCATAAACATATATTTCTGAAGGATGAAAAATTCCTAATTTTTCATCCTTAAAAGACTGACTTTCCCCACTTTTCATGAAATAGACTTTCCCATCAGTCCCCAAATGAAAGTCTGTTATTAGATGATTCCAATTATGCCCATCCTCTATTTTAAATACTTCTTTACTCCATAATTCTTCCAAGTTTTTATCCAGAACCAAAAAGGAAAGTTGAGCCGTTAATGCCGAACCAGGAATATAAGTGGTTATCAACAACTTACTAAAATCCGAAGAATACGAAATATAACAACCTGCCATGTACCCCATCACTTCCCCTTCATAATTAATCTCACTCATTTCATAAGGATAGTCAAACTCTAATGTTTCTTGATTTAATTGCTGACTGTATAAATGCAGTATATGCTTGTCCTTATCATTGAACGTATAAAAATAAAAGAACTCCTCGTTAATTTTAATGATTCTATCATCCAGGTTAAATTGAAACTGCTTAAAGTGTTTACGTTTACTCAATACTCTTCTTTTCACATTCAGATTAGTATCCAAACAACTCACATAAATGTCATCCTTTTTTCGATACATCATTAAATAATTACCCTCTTCATCCTTTCCAATAATCTGGTTGAAGAACTCATCTGTTTTATATTTCAATTCTTTGCTTTTCAAATAAGGATGGGTATTCTCTTTATCAAATTGTGCAGAACATAAAAATGGAATAGCTATTGAAAAAATAAAGGTCAAAGCAAAAGGAGAAAATTTCATATGGATAATATTTGATGAATAGGTAGACCTCAAAAATAAAACTTTCAATACCAATCCATCTAAAAAACAAAATAGACACCCATCCTATTCAATAATAGGCGATTGCTAGAAAAAATCGTCCATTTAGGAATATTAAGATACTTTTTCAGGAAAACCATTAGATAATAGTCGCTAGATCGATTTCAATATGGAACGTTCATTTATGAAAAACAGCCATCCTGCATATCCAAAATATTTAGTGATTTAGTCACAAGAATAAATGGCTATAATACATGCTAATTTAGCACCGAAATATGGTCTAGATGTGAGTTTTATTGGTGTTTTCACATATTAATAGAAAACACCTATTCACACTAATTAAATAAGTTAGTTCACTCACAGCATCACAAATATTTCCATTGGCTTAGCCTATGTATACAAGAGGGGTAACGGGCTACCTTAATATTTTAAGAAGGGATACGTAAAAAGTTAAAAAAAAAGCCAACTTTGTAAGGAGTCAAAACATAGTATACTAAACAAACCAACATGGAATATCAAAGTTACCTTCGAGATGGGGTTGATTACATCATAAATTATGCTCCAAAAATTCTAATTGCAATTGCCATCTTATGGATCGGATTAAAGATTATTAAAACCTTTACCAATGGAATTGACCAGGTGATGACTAGTAGAGGAATTGACCCAACTCTTCGTCCCTTTTTACACAACTTACTGTCATGGACCTTAAAATTTGCCTTATTTATTGTGGTTGCGCAAAAAGTGGGATTGGATACCATGTCGTTTATGGCGTTGTTTGGCGCAGCTGGTTTAGCTGTTGGCTTGGCTTTACAAGGAACACTATCCAACTTTGCGAGTGGCGTGATGTTATTAATATTCAGACCGTTCAAAGTGGGTGATTTCATTGATGCTGCAGGCCACATGGGTACGGTAGAAGAAATAGGCATCTTTGTAACGGCACTACGTTCTCCTCAAAACCGATTGATTATTATACCCAATAGTGCGGTAGGAAGTGGTAGTTTAACCAATTACTCGAATGCAGACAAGGTTCAAGCCAGATTAGGGATTGGAATATCATACGATGCAAACATTCAGGAAGCACGGGAAGTGATTTTAACCGAACTAGCCAAAGACAAAAGAATTATTACTACCGAAGATGTGGAAGTCCATGTGACTGAATTGGGAGATAGTTCGGTCAACTTATCGATTAGATTCTGGGTAAATACAGATGATTACTGGCCCGTATTTTTTCAAAATTTAGAAAATTGTAAAGTAGCATTGGATGCTGCTAAAATTGAAATTCCATTCCCTCAAAGAGTAGTCCATTTGAAACAATCATAAGACCATTAAACCCATTTGAAGCCTCTGATTTATCAGAGGCTTTTTTTTGCTAAAACCAATCCGACCAAGAACCCACTAAACCGTCTTTTACGGTTTCTTGTTTCAAAATATTTTCAAACTCATCTCGAGAAATATGTCCAGCTCCTAAGGATTCCAAATGCGCGGTATGATCTTGACTATCGATTAAATGAAAACCTTTCTTTTCTAAATTTTGAACCAAAGAAATAAAACCGAATTTTGACGCATTAGAAACGTTTGCAAACATGGATTCGCCAAAAAACACACGTCCCAAACAAACCCCATACAATCCACCCACAAGCACATCTTTTTCCCAAACCTCCACCGAGTGCACATGTCCTAGTTTGTGCAATTCCATGTATGCATTGGTCATTTCATCCGTGATCCACGTTCCATCTTGATCTAACCTCTCCTTGTTTTTACACTGGTTAATTACTTCCTCAAATTGGGTGTCATAAGTAACGGAAAACTTCTTGGAACGAATGACTTGTTTCATGGATTTGGACACTTTCAAATCTTTAGGAAACAAAACAAATCGGGGATCAGGTGTCCACCAAATAATTTCAGAACCTTCATTGTACCAAGGAAAAATACCTTTTGAATAGGCCAATAACAAACGTTCGGAACATAAATCTCCTCCAATGGCAACAATACCATCCCTACTCGCCAAACGGCTTTCGGGAAATTCCAAAACCTCCGATAAAATAGTCATCATTAGTGTGAAACGTCTTCTTTTATTTCAATAAATACATGTTTTACTTCAGGAACCTTTTCTTTGAAGCGAGCTTCTATTTGAACAATTTCCTTTTCAATTTGTTCTAAAGAGTACTTAGCATCAAAATGAACATCCACCCCTACCATTACTCCCGTTGGACCAAAATGAACAGACCGAATCAATCCATGTTCAGTAACATGTTCGTTCATTTTTAGAATATCTTCTAAAATAACCACAGAATCCGTATCCATAGATTCACCAATTAATAATGCTTTGGTTTCGATGGCTAAGAAAATGGCCATTCCGGTAAGGATTAAACCAATAATTACCGAAGCCACCCCATCGGCTATTGGGATTTCAAAATAATCGCCAACAAAAAGACCTATTATGGCCACAACCAATCCTACCATAGCTCCCAAATCCTCAATAATTACGGTGAAGGTGGAGGAATCCTTACTTTTACGCATGGATTTAATCAACCCATATTTACCATTATCTTTTTGAAATTGTTTTAATGCCACCAGTAGGGAAGTTCCTTCCAATAAAATTGCCACACTTAAAACAATGTAGTTCACATTAATATTTGAAACCTCCACGGGTGTGATAATATGAAGAATGCCCTCGTAAATAGCGATTCCCCCTCCTAGAGCAAATATTAAAATAGCCACTACAAAGGACCAGAAGTAGATTTCCATTCCGTAACCAAAAGGATGTGTTTTATCTGCTGGACGTTGACTCTTCTTTATTCCAAGTAAGAGTAATAAACCATTGGAGGTATCCACTAAAGAATGAATCCCTTCTGAAATCATGGCCGCACTCCCGGTATAGGAGCCGGCAAAAAATTTAGAAATAGCAATACCTAGGTTGGCTATTATTGCTCCGTAAATGGAAATTTTTGATCCTGATGCTGACATAAACTTTTGAATATGTACAAATAAACATCGAACGACCTATAATTCCATAAGAAAAGTAGGAAGAATCAAAGCAATTATAATCGTAAATCACAATAACGAGTATCTTTGGCCACCTATTAACAAACTAGATTTCAGGCTTGAGAACATATTTAAACTTTGAATCAAATGCGCCAAAATGGATTATTTTTTCCATTGACCTTACAATTATCGCATTTTCAGTCATTGCATCCTTTTTCCTTCGTTTTAATTTTGATATTCCCGAACAGGAAATCACCACTTTAATTAATGGTTTTCTAATCATCCTTTCGGTAAGGATTATGGTATCGTTTTTCTTCAAAACCTATAGTGGAGTAATTCGTCATACCAGCATACAAGACTTGCAGCGAATGTATTTGGCTATTTCTGCCGGTACAGGTGTCCTGATTATTTTAAATTTCATTTCCTTTTTTTCGACCGACAAGTATTTAGTTCCTTTTTCAGTCATCATTATTGAATACATTTCAACTTTCTTCTTAATTGCTTCATTTCGTGCTATTATTCGATTAATATTTCAGGAAATCACCTCCACATCCACCTCTAAAAGCGATGTGGTAATTTATGGTGCAGGGCATAATGGATTGACAACCAAACAAGCCTTAGACCGTGTTACAGCGGTTAAGTACAAGGTCATCGCTTTTATTGATTCTAGTCCTAGTAAGCAAGGCAAATTACTAGAAGGGACCAAAATTTATAGAGAGGAAGCACTGGAGGAAATTCTAATTGAAAAGAAACCGGCCACTTTAATTATTGCAGTTCAAAAAATTGATAAGCTAAAAAAGAAAGAGATCATTGAGCAATGCCTCTTCCATAACATTGAAGTTAAAATTATTCCTCCGGTAACGGATTGGATTAATGGCGAACTGAGTGTTAAACAAATAAAGGCGGTTAAAATTGAGGAATTATTGGGTCGAAAACCCATTCAATTAAATCAGGATAAAATTAAAGGACAGCTTACAGGTAAAACCATTTTAGTTACTGGGGCTGCGGGTTCTATTGGTTCTGGATTAGTAGATCAAATCATTCAGTACTACCCCGAAAAAATTATTATGCTGGATCAAGCGGAAACTCCGCTATACGATTTAGAACTTCGAATGCACCAACGATATGGGCACCATATGTGCGAAATTGTAATAGGTGACGTACGAAACGAAGTGAGAATGCGTAACTTATTCAATGAATTTAAACCATCATTTGTGTATCATGCGGCTGCCTATAAGCATGTACCCATGATGGAGGATAATCCATCGGAAGCCATCAAAGCGAATATACAAGGGTCAAAAATTATTGCGGATTTATCGGATGAATTTGGGGTCGAGAAATTTGTGATGATATCGACCGATAAGGCGGTAAACCCAACCAATGTAATGGGAGCTTCCAAACGAATTGCAGAAATTTATACGCAATCCAAAAATCAACATAGTAAAACCAAATTTATTACTACACGATTTGGAAATGTATTGGGATCCAATGGATCGGTTATACCTATTTTTAAACGTCAAATTGAGGAAGGGGGACCTATAACGGTTACCCATCCAGATATAACACGCTTCTTTATGACCATACCTGAAGCATGTCAATTGGTATTGGAAGCAGGTATGATGGGTGCAGGGAGCGAAATTTTTATTTTCGATATGGGCGAATCTGTCAAGATTGTTTCCTTAGCCGAAAAAATGATCAAGCTTTCTGGTTTGACTGTTGGAAAGGACATTCAAATAAAGTTTAGTGGTTTACGTCCTGGAGAAAAGCTGTACGAAGAATTATTAGCCAACGAAGAAAATACTCTAAAGACGCACCATTCTCAA
>MAAC01017530.1_pt1 | contig 37621 bp, 35 predicted proteins | sample 1115981 | NCBI WGS metagenome assembly MAAC01 (sample SAMN04961126, study PRJNA320927) | seawater metagenome | isolation source: sample BD02T64 sea water enriched with oil for 64 days | place: USA:Gulf of Mexico | collected 2013-07-27 | reverse complement strand
ACTTGACATCTATCAAGATTGAGTCGATAGGCTAAATAATAATTTTTAAAATTTAGGATCATGGCTCATAAGAAAGGTGTCGGTAGTTCCAAGAATGGTCGTGAATCGGAAAGTAAACGACTAGGTGTTAAGATCTTTGGTGGCCAAGCTGCTATTTCTGGTAACATCCTTGTAAGACAACGTGGTACTACGCACAATCCAGGTGAAAACGTTGGAATGGGTAAAGACCATACACTTTTCGCTTTGTGTGACGGTGTAGTTGAATTTAGAAAGAAGAGAGATAACAAATCATTTGTATCTGTTGTTCCTTTTTCAGCTGAAGCATAAGCGACTAAGAAAAATATTAAAAGGCTAATCCAATCGGGTTAGCCTTTTTTTTGTTTTAATTTTTCTGTTTTTTTAATTGTCTGATAACTCCTTTAGGACATTCTCTTCCGTAATTGGTTTTTTTTATTTCTTCTCTTAAGGCTTTAAAACTAGTACTGTCAAAAGTCCCCTCTTGAGAGGGGAAAGGGGTGTGTTTCCTTTTTGATTTTTGAAGTCGGTAATTAGCTATTGACCTTTTTCACCTCCCTTTGGTTAATAAACGTCAGTCGGTAGCTCCATTCATTCTATCTTAATTTTGACTTTTTGCTCCTAAGACTTTAAAACTAGTACTGTCAAAAGTCCCCTCTTGAGAGGGGTAGGGGGCGTGTTTCCTTTTTGATTTTTATTCCCAAGACTTGAAGTCGGTAATTGTCTAGTGACCTTTTTTAAATGATTTGAAAATCAAGGAGACTGAAGGCTTTTTGTCCAAAAATCTGTCTGATCCCGGACGTCCGGGATTGGTTCATTTTGTATCAAGACAAAAGAACAATAAGGAATTTCCGGTTCTTTTTTTTTACTATTAATATGCGTTGATATTTAGCTCTCCGCTGCATGGCTCTTTCTTTTTGTATTAAGATAAAACTACAGGCATATATTAGACAAAAAAAAGAGGCACTGTAAAAACAGTACCTCTATATATTATTATCAAAGAAAATAAATCCTTGAACTATTTTTTAGAGTTTTAAACCAACACCAAAATAAACTGCATCATTTCTATTGTCTGTTGCATAGCTAACGCCGTCAATCTCTACACCATCAGTAATAGAATCAAAGCTACCTCCAAAACGAAGGTCGATTTGTAATCTAGAAATTTCAACACCAATACCCACTTGGTATCCAATAGTAGAATCTTTATAACGATCTTCTACTTCTTCAGCAGTTCCTTCGAAACTGATATCAGAGTTTAGGTTAAGTGCAAAGTTTGGTCCAGCGTATAATTTAAGGAAGTTAAAAATTTCCATCCCAACCATTACGGGTACTTCTAGTCTATTATAGTCTAGTTCTAAAACCTGTCCAGCAATTCCTTCGTCTGTTAAAGCAATTTCTCCAGATGTATGAGTGAAAAGGGCTTCGGGTTGAATGTAGAAAGTTGCTATTTTTATTTTAGCATAGATACCTAGTTGACCACCAAGTTTGGTGTCACCACTTTCCATATTGTCAATTTCATCAGAATAATCCAATACCTTGAAGTTGTTCGCTATTAAACCTGCTCTTAAACCAAAATCAAAATTTTGGGCAGAAGCATACGATAGGCTAATAAATGCAAGGATAAAAAGTAGTTTAGCTTTCATAATAGAATAAAATTTATGCGTTTTCTTTTCTCATTGCCTTAGCTTTTTCAGTAGCAGCAATGTTATTATCAATAGTATGACTAGGTCTTGACCATTTTAAATCTGCTCTTTCAGAATCAGCAACATCTTCATCAACAATAGCAGGTTTATCACCTTTTTTGTAAGGCTTTGTTGGTTTTAACCCTAAGATATTAAATAATTCCATATCCTTATTGATATCAGGATTTGGAGTTGTTAGCAATTTGTCTCCAGCAAAGATAGATGCAGCACCCGCCATGAAACACAAGGCTTGTCCTTCATCACTCATCTCCGTTCTACCTGCTGAAAGGCGAATCAACGTTTCTGGCATTACAATACGTGTAGTAGCAATCATACGAACCATGTCCCAAATGGGTACTACTTGTTGTTCTTCCATAGGTGTTCCTTCTACTGCTACCAAAGAATTGATAGGCACAGATTCGGGTTGAGGAATCATAGTTGAAAGAGAAACCAACATTCCGGCTCTGTCTTCAGCTGCTTCACCCATTCCGATAATCCCACCTGAACATACGGTGATATTCGTTTTACGAACATTCTCGATTGTTTTCAAGCGGTCTTCGTATCCACGCGTAGAAATAACCTTTTTATAATACTCTTCAGAAGTGTCTAGATTGTGATTATAAGCATAAAGTCCAGCATTAGCCAATCTCTTTGCTTGATTCTCCGTAAGCATACCCAAAGTACAACATACTTCAACATCAATCTTATTCAGTGTACGAACCATTTCCAAAACTTGTTCGAATTCTGGACCTTCTTTTACATTTCTCCAGGCAGCACCCATGCAAACTCTTGAAGTACCACTTTCCTTAGCACGCAGTGCTTGGGCCTTCACTTGGTTCACAGACATTAAATCGTTTCCTTCAATATCGGTATGGTACCTTGCAGCTTGTGGGCAATATCCACAATCTTCAGGACAACCACCTGTTTTAATAGAAAGCAATGTACTCACCTGTACCTCTGATGGGTTATTATGTTCTCTATGTACCTTTGCAGCCTCAAATACCAATTCAAGTAATGGTCTGTTGTAAATCTCCAGTATCTCTTCCTTCGTCCAGTTATGTCTAACCATGGTCGTTAGTTTTATATTTTGTTTAAAATAATAACAACGAGTTATTCAAAAATAACAAATTTAATCGTCGTTACACTTTAATTTAATCTCAATTTTAACGCAACAAATATAAGCTATCGCGAATATATATATATGCTAAATATCATGAATAATTATGGAAACGGCATTCGCTCCAAAACCAACAGCATTTATCATTATATTTTTTATTTCCTTCGGCTTATTTTGTTGAATACTTATAGGGTAGGGGATCTCCAAAGAGGTAGCTCCAGTTAGTTCCAAAAGGGCAGCTTCCACACTAATTGCACCCGAGGCACCAAAGGTATGTCCACATAGGTATTTGTTGGAATAGAGGAATGGTTTTTCCTTTCCAAATAATTTGTTGATGGCATTTAATTCTGCTTGGTCACCTAGAATAGTTCCAGGGGCATGCATGATTATCATATCCACCTTTTCCTCTGAGGAGTTTTCCAATGCCATTTTCATGGACTTATAAAGGCAGTCAGCATCTGGGCTTAATGATGCAGCATGACTAATTTGTTCTGTTGCATATCCAATACTGTCTATTTTAGCAATAGCGCCATCTTTCTTTTTATCTAATAGAAAAACACTAGCCCCTTCACCTAGAACCATTTGATTTCTTTTTGGTGCATGATAAAGTGGGTTGGATGGATAGTCTGAATCCATTGCTTCTGAATAGATTTTAAGACTCTTCATCTGTGCCAAAGTAAAAGGGGTTAGAGGAGCTTCCGATCCACCAACTACAAACTGTTCTGCCATTCCTGATTTCAACCAAGCAATACCATTTGCAAATGAATGCAGTGCTGAACTGCAAGTTATGCTATGACTCATGGCTATTCCATCCAGTTGAAGATGTTGTGAAATCCAAGAGGATATATTCCCCAAAGTAGTGGTAGGAGAAGCAAGTGGAGAAAGCGTTTGTTTTTGATCAAATTCTCTCAAATATTTCTCCATCAATTCTGTTGCACCTCGAGATGAACTTATATTAACACCACAATTAGCATCAATTTTATCAATGTCCAACTGTGAGGCAGCGAATAGTGCCAATTGAACACTTCTGTCCAGAGGTTTGTAATTGGGATTTGCTAGAATGAATCTGTCTAAATCGTTGTTAGCTTCCGGTTTCAACGCTGCTATCAGTTGATTTTGACCTCCAGTTACTTCGACTTCTATTCGACTTTTATTGACCGCATAGCTTTCCGTTACACTTTTTATAGAGGATCCTAGTGAGGAGATGGAGGCAAAAGATTTTATATAGATAGTATTGTCCATATTGAGCTGTTTTATAAAACCTTTTTAAAGAATTCGGCATACTGACTTACGGCAAGTTTATCCATTGGATCTTCTTGTAAAACTCTCCCTAAATAAGGGACGCCTGTCATTTCTAAAATGACTTTTTCAGAGCTAGAAGTAATATCTCCGTTGAAGATAATTCCCTTAATTGTTATATTGGCTTTTTGAAGAAGTCGAAGTGTCATTAGGGTATGGTTGATACTTCCTAAATAGTTTTTTGAGACCACGATGACTTCCAGTTCTAGTTGCTGAATAATATCTAGATAGGTTTCTTTTGAATTGATAGGAACCATCAATCCTCCAGCACCTTCTACTATTAAATGATTGTCAGTTTCGGGTAAAGTGATGTCTTTCGCTTCGATACTTATGTTCTCTAATTCTGCCGCAGCATGAGGTGACATAGGAGTTTTTAAAGCAAAATTCTCAGGCCATATTTTTGATTTGGAATTGGAAATCAATCCTTGAACAGTATGGCTGTCTCCTGTTTCCAAATCTCCTGCCTGAATGGGTTTGAAATAGTCGGCATGTAGTGCTTCAGTTAAAATTGCTGAAACCACTGTTTTTCCGATGTTGGTATCGATACCTGTAACGAAATATCGCTTCATAGTCCTTCAATTTTTTCATCGGATTATTAAAATGAAAGGCTTTCATTGTAACGATGAAAATTCTCCGGCAAAGATACTGATTTGGGTAGGATAGAATAATAGAAATAGGAAAAATTAGAGCAAAAAAAAGAGAGGTATAAAACCTCTCTATCTAGTTGCGGGGACAAGACTCGAACTTGCGACCTTTGGGTTATGAGCCCAACGAGCTACCAGCTGCTCCACCCCGCGATGCAAAAGTATACCTTTTATTGGAAGTCGCAAGGCTATAATGGCTTTATTTTAATTAAATATTAAGGCAAAACAGGAAATAGCCCAGTTACAGCAAGTTGGGAACGAAAATTGTTTACCTTATGCTTATTAAATATTTGTTTAGTTAATGGAAAAGATTCCCGTATATAAAATAGGTGCTTCATCAAGTCAGGATTATATAGAAGTAATGGAATTGCAAAAGCGATCTGCCTATGATACTTCTGTGCCTCATAAACATGCCTATGTAGAGATATTTTTGTTTACTCAAGGGGCAGGGAAACACGATATAGACTTTCAGTCCTATCCTATACATTCCAATTCAATTCATTTCGTCTTTCCAAATCAGATTCACAAAGTAGCTAGGGAGTTGGATACTTTTGGTCATGTAATTTTGTTGTCGAAGGAGTATTTTGAAGGTCTAGATTATGATTTGTTTATTCAGTTCTTTCATGCTTATTATTTATGGCCAGAATTGAAATTGGTCAATGAGAAGTTTGACCAAGTATTGAAATTGGTGGATGAGATCAAAAGAGAATTGGTAGAGGAGAAAACTTATTTTCAACAAGTAGTTAAGGGGAAGCTATCAGAATTATTTCATTTATTGTTGAGGTATAATCCTTTTAATGAGCAGGAGAAAAGATCTAGTAAAGATTTTAAACTTTATATGGATTTATTAATTCTGATAGAGGATCATTTTAAAAATCACCAAGCAGTTTCCTTTTTTAGTGATTCATTGAAAACCTCTACTAGACATCTGAATCATGTTTGTAAAGAATTCAATGATAGCACTTGCTCCGTATTGGTAAATGATAGGTTGCTATTGGAAGCAAAAAAAATGCTTTTGTATTCTGATCGTTCTATAAAGGATATACTTTATGAATTGAATTTTACTGATCCGGCTTATTTCAATAGGTTCTTCAAATCCAAAACAGGTTATTCGCCTACGGCTTTTATAGCTCAATTTGCAAAAAAGTACAATCAATAGTACTATTTGTCCATTGTCTCAATCGCTTTGTTTTCAGAAATTTGATATGAACTAAATATTGAAATTATGAAAACTTATATCCTCAGCTTTTTTTTATTTTCCTGTTCTCTTCTTTTTGGGCAAGAGTGGGAGTCTGTGAATTCAGGAACAGACCTACGATTAAATTCGATTTCCTTTGCTTCCTCTTCTATTGGTTATATAGGTGGAAATGATAGCCTATTGTTGAAAACCACAAATGGTGGTGATACATGGTTGCCTCAAGCAACCACAGGTGTGATTTTTAACTTTGGATTAAAAGATATTATACAGGTGGATTTCCTTGATGAAGATATAGGATTTTTAACTGTTGGGACTGTTGATTATGGAGGGAACTTATATAAGACAATAGATGGTGGATTGAATTGGCAGGTGGAGGACACTTGGATGTGTGCACCAATAAAAACTTATAATTTTGATGAGAATACTGCCATAGCAATTGGTAGTGGTTGTTTCACAGGGAAAGACATAGATAAAAAAGAAAATGGTGAATGGGGTTCTATTTATAGGACTTTGTCTTGGGCGAATGATTATCTCTTTGCTATAGATTTCTATAATGAAGATTATGGAATGGTAGCCGGAGATGGTGGAATAGTGTACAGGACATTTAATGGCGGGTTGGATTGGGATACCGTAGAGACTTTTACGAATCATACTTTCCGTGATCTTAAGTTTGTAAACGATTCAATGATATATGGTGTAGTAGATTCTCTTCAGAATTCATTTTTGATCAGTGTAGATTCAGGAGCTACTTGGGCAGAGCATAACGCCTCACTTACTTTTTTCTATCCTCATTTTGAGGCTCTGGCCTTGACTAGTTTTAATGAGATAATGGCAGTGGGAAATACTAATTTGGGAAATAATGGTTTCCTGCTTTGGGGAAATGAAGATGCTGTATTTTGGAATTATGAAACTGTAGATTACGCCTTACATGATGTTACTGTCTCAGATGATAGTGTTGCTTTCGCTGTAGGTGATAGTGGTTTGATAGTCCGGAATACACAAATGTATTTGGGCGTTGAAGAAACAGAACCCCCAATGAATATTTCCTTTTATCCTAATCCCGTTAATGATGTCTTAACAATAGAAAATGATTTTGAAGAGATACAGCAAGTTCATATTTATGATTTGAATGGAAGAAGGGTCTTGTCACAAGGTGATCAATTTCACCAACTATCACTTAGTTATCTGAAGCCTGGGATTTATTTCTTGGAGGTGATTGGTGAAAACGATAGAGCTCAATATAAATTGATCAAGCAGTAAATAGGAAAGTTTATAAAATGAAAAAGCCTGATAACATTGTTATCAGGCTTTTCTAGTTGCGGGGACAAGACTCGAACTTGCGACCTTTGGGTTATGAGCCCAACGAGCTACCAGCTGCTCCACCCCGCGATGCAAAAGTATACCTTTTATTGAAACAGACAAGCGCTATGATGTCTTTATTTATGACATTGTTGATAATGACTTAACTATCAGTTAGAAAATAAAAATAAAAATCTTTGAATCATTAATATATTATTACTCTTATTACAAATCCGGGGAATTCAAAAAGGGGGAGGGAAGGTGCGGTCGATCGGTTGAGCCTTCTTTAATTTTTGGGCAAAAAAAAACCTCCAACCTAAAAAAAGGAATGGAGGTAAAAAAAACGGAGTAAAAATACTCACGAATAGTTGCGGGGACAAGACTCGAACTTGCGACCTTTGGGTTATGAGCCCAACGAGCTACCAGCTGCTCCACCCCGCGATGCAAAGTTAAGCACATTTTGAAACTAGACAAGGCTTAGGGGGTTATTTATAATTTTCCAATGGGGAATAATTTGCCATTTCCTTGCTATTCTGTTGAGAATGAATAGACTTGAGTCGATGGGAGTAGTGGAATTATTTCTAAATTTTTCTTGAAATATATAAATATCTACGTGTAATTTCCATTTGAAAAGTCAGTTACTCCAGATTTTTGGCGTAAATTTGCAGGCTTCCAAGAGGATGAGTAATTCTTGGTTGAATTAATATTACTTTTTACCATAAAGGAGAAACGATGGCACATAAATCTGGATATGTAAATATAGTTGGGAACCCCAATGTTGGGAAGTCCACCTTGATGAATGCACTTATCGGTGAGCGTCTTTCCATTATTACTTCAAAAGCGCAGACAACACGTCATCGTATTTTGGGTATTTGGAATGATGATGATCACCAAATTGTATTTTCAGATACACCTGGTATTATCAAACCTAGTTATGCATTGCAAAAAGAGATGATGACATTTGCTCATTCTGCTCTTAATGATGCTGATGTATTGGTTTTGATGGTGAGTGTGAAGGAGAAGGAGCTGAAGGATGAAGAGTTTTTTGCTCGAATTCAAAAATTGAATAAGCCGGTACTTATTGTCTTGAACAAAATAGATTTGTCTGATCAAACTGAGGTTGTCAAACAGATTGATATTTGGATGGAGAAGTTACCTTACGCAGAAGTATTCCCTATTTCAGCATTGGAGAAATTCAATACTGAGTCAGTGATGAATAGAATTTTAGAATTGTTACCAGAAGGTGAACCCTTCTTTGATAAAGATGCTATCACAGATCGTCCAGAAAGATTTTTTGTTTCTGAGATTGTTCGTGAAAAGATCCTTTTGAATTACCAGAAGGAAGTGCCTTACTCAGTAGAGATTGAAGTGGAGTCATTCAAAGAAGAAGAAGATATCATTCGTATGAATGCCGTGATTTTTGTATCAAGAGATTCTCAAAAGGGAATTATTATTGGTCACAAAGGTCAGGAGATTAAAAAAGTTGGAACTGCTGCCCGGATTGCTTTGGAAAAGTTTTTCCAAAAGAAAGTATTCCTTGAGCTATTTGTCAAGGTAAATAAGAACTGGAGAGATGACGAGCGACAATTGAAGCGATTCGGTTATCAACAATAAGAGAATATTATGTCGAATATAGTTGCTATTGTAGGACGTCCTAATGTTGGGAAATCCACACTTTTTAATCGATTGACACAAACCCGTCAAGCCATCGTAGATGAGTCTAGTGGGGTAACACGTGATCGTCATTATGGAAAGTCAGATTGGAATGGGAGAGAATTTTCTGTAATTGATACAGGAGGTTATGTTACTGGTTCTGATGATATTTTTGAAAGAGAAATTAGAAAACAAGTTGAGCTAGCTATTGATGAAGCTCAAATGATCTTGTTTGTAGTAGATGTAACTTCAGGAATTACAGATTTGGATAATTCTGTTGCAAATCTATTACGTAGAAGTAATAAGGATATCTGCCTCGTAGTAAATAAGGTAGATAACGGTGAGCGTTTGCAAGAAGCTGTTGAATTCTACGCTTTAGGTCTTGGTGAGTACTTCCCTCTTTCTTCTATTAACGGTAGTGGAACAGGTGAATTACTTGATGAAGTAGTGCGAATGCTTCCTAAGGAGTTGGATGAAGATATTGAAGCTGAATTGCCTAGAATTACCATTATTGGGAGACCAAATGTTGGTAAATCATCTTTCTTGAACGCCCTTATCGGAAAAGAGAAAAATATTGTAACAGATATCGCAGGTACTACTAGAGATTCCCTAGATGTAGAATATAATCTATACGGGCATAATTTCATGTTAGTAGATACTGCAGGGATTCGTAGGAAAGCTAAGGTTGCAGAGGATTTGGAATTCTATTCTGTAATGCGTTCTATCCGTGCCATTGAGCATAGTGATGTTTGTATCCTAATGCTTGATGCTTCTAGAACTGTAGATGCTCAGGATCTTAGTATTTTCCACATTGCAGAACGTAATGAAAAGGGAATCGTGATCTTGGTAAATAAATGGGACCTTTTAGAAAAGGAAACCAATACTGTTCGTGATGCAGAGCGTACGATTCGTGAGCGTATAGCTCCATTTACAGATGTGCCTATTGTCTTTGTTTCAGTATTGAATAAACAAAGGATATTTAAGGCTATTGAGGAAGCTATTGAGGTTTATCATAAAAGAAATACGAAAATCACAACGAGTAAGTTGAACGATTATTTCTTGCCAATTATTCAGCGTACACCACCTCCAGCACTAAAAGGGAAGTTTATCAAAATAAAATACATTACTCAGTTACCTACTAGAGTGCCTTCATTTGCATTTTTCTGTAACTTACCCCAATATATCAAGGATCCATATAAAAGATTCCTTGAAAATAGACTACGTGAGGAATTCGATTTTAAAGGAGTTCCTATCCGTATTTTCTTTAGAAAGAAATAAACAAAATCTTGAAAAGCCTTTCCATTTATGGAAAGGCTTTTTTTTTGGTTTCTATTTGATGAAAGTATTATCTACTTATCTTATTTCAAAATGCTATACCTAATGCAAGATGGTGTTATTACTGCTGGAATAGTTATCCAGCTAACACTGTCGAGTGCTTAAATCTGAAAGTGATTTGGCTATTATGTATAAGCCTTAAGAAAATAATAAATCCCTCCATGCTAAAAACATAGAGGGATTTATTAAATAAAAGGGGGATTATTTTTTTGGCTTTCTCTCTGCGAGAAGCTTATTCTATAACTAGTTTTAAAGCTTCAACTTTTCTACCTGTTTGTACATCTACCAAATAGATTCCTTTTGGAAGGTTGATGGTTTCAATAGGTAACTGGTACGTTCCTTGAAGTGTTCCATAGCTTTTCTCACTGATAGTTTGCCCTTGAATATTTTTCAGGGTAACCTTTACATCTTCCTCGTTGTTTAGGTTAAGTTGAACATAACTTAAGTCTTGAGCAGGGTTAGGATATAAACTAGTTTCTGAGCTATTAAATCCTAATTCTTCAACATCTAAAATATTGATACCAGCAACGTATCCAGCTGAAATAGCATCGTTGAATGATGAATTTGAAGCATTCTCAGTTTTTCCGTCTGGTTTATTTACAAAAGCAACAATGTGCATTTTATCTGTATCCCAATCAGATTGTATAGGGAAACTAAAATTGAATATTACCTCATCACCAGTCATAGTTGCTCCAGCTAATGCATTGTCATACCCGTTGAAACTTGGGCTGATTGCTCTACCTACATGGTCATATACCATTTGACTTGGTGGTACCGTAGATGGAAGATCTTCATATCCACCCATTGCACCATAATTTCCAGAAGAGTAATAATTTGATTGTCCCCATCCACTACTTGAGCCAGTCATACCATCTTGTGTAATTGCACAGGCGATTTTATAATTTCCAGAAATTGCTTCTTGTAAGGTTACCTTTACGGAAACTAGAAGGCTATCACTGGTCAATTCGGCACCATTCTCCAACCATACTTTTGGCGTCTCCATGATCTTTGTTAAGAATGGATTTTCAATAGTAGATGGGTCAATGTCTGCACCTCTTTCTACTACTGCGCTAGGGTATCCATTGATCAGGGTGTTTAATCCTGTATCATAGTTTGCATCCTCCATTGGGTCATTGTTATGAACAGCAATTCCAGCAAAGAAATGTCCGTAATTTTTAGACATATTATCCATGAATACGGCACCTCTTGGACAGAATCCACACCAAGTACCAGTTGCTTCCTCAACCAATACAATTTTACCAGCAGCAGGAACTAATGGGTCTATATTGATAGTTAATTGGTTATCATTAGCATTATCATCTGAACTGGTACCATTGATATTTGTAATGGTAATATCCAAATCATTTGAACCAGCTAATAATGTAACGTCATTGGTGAATTCTACTTCGTAAACTTCCAAAGAGTTAATAGTTACTCCTGTAACTTGTTCCGTTACGATAGTACCATTATAGTCAATCTCTAGGTCAAAAGAAGTAATGTCACTGGTTCCTAAATTTCGAACTATTGCTCTTGCTTGTCTATGTTGTCCAGCTAATCCATTTAGGTTGGAAACATTCACTAGACCTAAATTTTTCTCTGTTAAAGTGTATGCCGTATGATCATATTCTACATCGTCCATCCAAAATCCAGAACCTTGAAGAGGGTAGATATTGATAGATGCTACTGGAAGAATGCTGTTTTGGAAACTCCCTTGAGATACATTGTCTATAAAGACTTCCCAAGAACCCGTATTTAAATTAGCCTCCATTTTCAAATTGAACCATGCATCTTGCGAATAAGTCCCTTCTAATAGTATTCCAGCTTCGGTATTGTCCATTGTATAGGTTTCATCCGAATTGAAATTGATACTTAGACCCCATGTTTGGCCAATAGTTTCACTAGCTTGAAAATTGAAGTAGGCATTTTTACCTGATTGGATTCTAAATTCCGTTTGGAATGTATAATCTCCAGTATTATATGTTGAAGCAAAAGGAAGAACAATATCAGTAGGTCCTCCAGCTTGATTTGTACTTGTGAAATAAAGTGAGTTGGTACCACTTGCCGATTGGTCATTTGCGATAGCAACATCATCAGTTCCTCCACCTGTTCCACTCCATGTGCTCCAGTCCGTTGAACTACTTGCTAAATTTGCAGCTGCTGTATAGCTTTCAAAATCGTCTGTAAATACCTGTGCCGATAAGCCTGCTGAGAGTAAAAGGCTTGCCGCTATTAATTTATTTTTCATACTAAATTTTGTTTGACGTTCAATTTCAGTAAAAAATCCGTTTCATGGATATCAGAAAATGGCCAGTTTAACATAAATTAACTGTAATAGTGCTATAATTGATCTTTCCAATACTAATTTAGAGCCTTAATAAAAATGAAAAAATGATGATTAAAAAGTATTTGTTTAGTGCAATTATGGTAGCTGGGTTAGTATTTCAATCTTGTTCAAAAGATGATGATGATAATAGTAGCTCAATGACAACTATTGAAAAGTTGTGTAATGAAGGTTGGATTATCGATAACGTTAAGATGACTATGAATAATGTTGAGCAGGATATGACTGATATTATGTTTGATGCATGTGCATTGGATAATGTTACAACATATGATGTAGATAATACATTGACTATGGACGAAGCTGCTGACGTATGTGTTGATGCTGTTCAGAATTTAGACGGAGCATGGTCTTTGTCTGATGATGAAAGTACATTATCAGTTACTATGGACGGAATGACAGAGGAATTCACAATCGATGCGATTTCTTCTAGTTCTATCACATTGAGTACTGAGATTTCTATGGGAGGTCTTGTAGCTAAAACAGAAATTAAATTTAAGCACTAAACTGCATAAGTTTCAAGAATATAAAAAGGGTGGATTCCAGATTTGGATTCCACCCTTTTTTCTTTTACCATGAAAATATACTTGTAGTATCCACTAGTGACTATAACAATGATAATCAATCATGCCTATAGCGGATAAGTTATTTATCCCATTCTATTACTTGCATATTGTTTATTTCTCCTTTGTCTAGGTCAAAACGCAATAGGGTTTGTTTGATATGTGCTCCGTATTTCCCTGCTGCTCCAGGATTCATATGAATCAATCTATAATCCTTATCGTAGATTACTTTTAGGATATGGGAATGACCACAAATAAAAATATCCGGTTGAATATCTTTTAGCATTCCTTTGATATGGCTAGGGTATCTTTTGGGATAACCTCCAATGTGTCGTATCCAGACTTTGAATCCTTCTAGTTCAAAAATTTGATCTTCGGGATAATGAGCTCTCAAAGAATGACTATCTATATTCCCCCATACCACACGGAGTTGAGCAAATTTTTCTAAATGGTCCAGTACATCTGGATTGCCAATATCCCCAGCATGCCATATCTCATCAACTTCCTTTAGGTGTTTATCCCATCGCTTGTCAATATAGGAATGCGTATCAGACAGTAATATAATACTTGTCATATTATTTATTCTTCTTGTCAGCCCAAATTTTGTACATCTCAGCTTGCTTGGGTCTGTCTTTAGGGATTTCTGTGAGTGGTTCACATGGTTTCAATGTATCTATACATTCTTGAGGTAGTTTTTGGTATAAACCTGTCCCAGCTGTTTTCCATGCTATCATGTCGTCAGATACATCTTTGATTACTTTGGCAGGATTTCCTACAACTAGTTTTCTGCTTTCGATTTCCATCTTGGCAGGTACAAAACATAAGGCACCTATAATGCATTCATCACCTATGGATACATCATCCATTAAGACAGCATTCATTCCTACAAGACAGTTTTTCCCGATGGTTCCACCATGGATTATAGCGCCATGTCCTATATGGGCATTCTCTTTTAGTGTGACTGTTTTTCCAGGAAACATATGAATGACGCAGTTCTCTTGAACATTACAACCATCTGAAATGATGATTTCACCCCAGTCTCCACGTAAAACGGCTCCGGGTCCTATATATACATCTTTTCCAATAATGACATTTCCTGTGACATTGGCCTGTGGGTGTACAAAAGCACTTGGGTGAACAACGGGTTTGTAACCATTAAATTCGTAGATCATTATTTTCTGTATTTATCATTGAGTCCTTTGCCTTCCAAGATGAGTAATATCGCTTTTTCCATTCTGGAAATTTGTGTACTTTCTCTCTTTGCACTTCCAATCCAATTGATATACTCTTTTTTCTTATAGGGAGTTAGATCGAGGAAGCATTGTCGGGCTATTGGATTTTCATCCAGTCTAGCTTGAAATATTGAGGGCATTGAGATTTCAGATTGCTTTGAGACTGTTTTCTTAGTTTTTTTTGCGCCAGCATTCAACTTGATAGCTTGCTGTACATAGTATTTAAATGCCTCTTCATTTAGCTCTTCCATTTTTTCCAAATGAACATGAGCCATTCCCTTATTGTCTTCTTTGGAAATGAGTAGACCGTATTTATCTTCTATATGTTTACCATTGAAGAAAGTAAAGTTTACATGATTTTTGAAAGGCATCACAGCGCAAACCATTCCATTTTTACAGAATACAGGAACGCTCCATTTCCATTCGATTTGAATTTCGGGGTCGGCTTCTTCTATCCATTGCCAAATGGTGTGGCAAATAGGCTGCGCGAAGGGCGCAGCCTTATCATATAATTCGTATGTTCTGACTCTGATTTCAGACATTACACTCTTTCAATGATAGTTGCATATCCTTGTCCTACACCAATGCACATAGTACAAAGTGCATATCTCTTATTGGTTTTTTGAAGTTGGATAGCTGCTGTTTGGATGATTCTAGTTCCACTCATACCTAGCGGGTGTCCTAAGGCAATAGCACCACCATTGGGGTTGATTCTTGGATCGTTGTCCTCTATTCCCATGTTTCTTGTACAAGCTAAAGCTTGGGCAGAAAAGGCTTCGTTCAATTCAATGATATCGATATCATCCATTGTTAAACCAGCTTTTTCTAGTGCCATTTCGCTGGCATATACAGGTCCAATACCCATGATTCTTGGTTCTACCCCAGCAACAGCTGAAGAGACAATACGAGCGATTGGTTTTAAGTCATATTTTTTGATTGCATCTTCTGATGCTAATAACATAGCTGCCGCACCATCATTCAATCCAGATGCATTTCCGGCAGTTACTGATCCATCCTTTTTAAAGGCAGTTCTCAGTTTAGCCAAAATTTCCATAGATGAATTGGCTTTGATAAACTCATCCTTATCAAAAATGATTGGGTCTTTTTTACGTTGTGGGATTTTAACAGCCACAATCTCCTCATCAAATCTACCTTCAGCTTGTGCTTTGGCAGCTTTTTGTTGAGACCATAGAGCGAATGCATCTTGATCTTCTCTAGAGATGCCATACATTTCTGCTAAGTTCTCCGCTGTATTTCCCATGCCATCTGTTCCATACAAGTCTTCCATTTGAGGGTTGATGAATCTCCATCCAAAACTACTGTCATGTAGTTGAGCATCTCTACCAAAAGCCTTCGATACTTTAGACATTACCCATGGTCCACGCGTCATATTTTCCATACCTCCGGCGATAACCAAATCACCATCTCCACAAGCGATTAGTCTTGACCCATTGACAATGGCAGACATCCCTGAAGCACACAATCTATTGATTGTTTCTCCGGGAACAGAAAAAGGTAATCCAGCTAAAAGAGAAGACATTCTAGCTACATTTCTATTGTCTTCACCAGCCTGGTTTGCACATCCCATCAATACTTCAGCAATTGCTGAAGGGTTTACATTGGGATTTCTCTCCATTAGATTTTTGATTACCAATGCACCCATGTCATCTACACGTGTGTTGGATAGTGTTCCTGTAAAACTTCCTATCGGAGTTCTTACAGCATCAATGATATATGTGTTTTTCATCTTTTCAGAATTGTTTTATGACTAGTTGAGACTAGTTATGATTCTTAGAATTACGAGATCTCCCACTCCTTAGAGCTTCTATATACAGTACCTTTGAATAAGGCAATGACCTCCTCTTTCTGATTTTTTATTTCGATTTGATAAATAGCAATTTTTCGAGAAATGCTTTTTTCTTCTGCTTTCGCAATTAAGCGATCACCATTTCTACACGGTTTCAAATGTGAGATGGATGTTTCTACAGAAACGGCCTGTGCTCCATGTGAGTTCGATGCAAAGGCCAAGGCGCTATCCGCTAAGGAATAGCTGATTCCTCCATGTAAAATGTCAAACCCATTTAGCATTTCAGGTCGGGCAGTCATTTCAAGATGGGAATATCCCGGTTTGATTTCTACCACATCTATGCCTAGCCACTGACTGAAGGCATCATTTTCCATCATGCGATCAACGATCTTTTGACCTCTTTCGATTGAATTAATCATGGATATATTTTGGTTTGAAAATAGTTTAGCTAAAATACATATTTTCTATATTTATAGTATCTTCAACGGAAGATAGTTCAGAGCTAAGCGAGTGACCCCCACTTTGGAATTACAAAATCTGGACAATATTTAATATTATTTCTTATAACTGTCGTATGTCTGACAAATTCTTTGGACAAATTATTTTAGTATTGTATTAGCATTGAAAGCCAAATAAAATTAATGAGTACTACAATTCATACTGCCCTAGTCCTGTTTGTGCGCTCCTTTCATGAGGAAAGTAAAGCCAAGGATCTTTTTGCTGTGAAAGCAAAAGGGAAGCAGCTGTATGGCTCATTAGTTCATCGTATAGGTGAACAGGCAAAAAAGATAAATGCTGATTTTTTCCAATTCAAAACAGACCAACAAAAGGGAAGTAATTTTGATGAAAAAATAAAAAATGCCTTCCAACATTTCTTTGATGAAGGATATGACAAGGTTATTCTTATTGGGAATGATTGCCCCGGTATGGGGAAAGTGGAATTTAAAGCGGCAATTCAGGCTTTGGATTATAGTGGGCTGGTCTTGGGGCCAACAAATTTAGGTGGTGTTTACCTTATCGGTTGTACCTCCATCTTTTATAATTCGAAATTTTCCAATCAGCAGATTACTTGGAATACCAATCGAGTTTATGAAGATTTGATTCTGCTAAATGGTTCAGATTCCTATATACTTAGGTGTCATAATGAATTGAACCACTTGGGGAATATTTCATCTCTTATAAGTCAGTTACATGGATTTAGGCATTTTGGTGAAATCCTAAATATTTTTAGAAAGACATCTAAGTCTCCGATGAAGGAGATTTCACTCAATAAAAATAAGTTTTACTCTTTATTTAGTTTACGAGGTCCTCCATTACTATTTTTTGTAGTGGAAGTTTAAGTAGATAAAAGGCCTATTGCCAATTAAAGAATAAAATGAATGCGTACTATTTCTGTTAAGGAAAAGAAGAGTAAGCGCTCCTTGCATGGTCAAGGTGTGGCTATATCTCAATCAAAGAGACAGCTTCAGATATTGGATGAAACATTAAATTATAGTCCTGCTTTCCAAGATACTCTAAAAGATAATGGCTTTGTGAATTTGAAGCCTTCTGGATTGGAGATTTTGCAGATCAATTTGGGCTATATGTGTAATCTGACTTGCGAACACTGTCATGTGGATGCGGGGCCAGATAGGAAAGAAAAAATGTCTCGAGAGGTATTAGAAGAATGCCTTCGCGTATTGGACGAGTCCAAGGCTCACACAGTAGACCTTACTGGTGGAGCTCCCGAAATGCACCCAGATTTTTTGTGGTTGTTGGAAGAGTTATCCCATAGAGAAGTGAAGGTCTTGGTAAGATCTAATCTTACAATACTGGTTTCCAGTAAGAAGTATAGAGCCTACCCGGAGTTAATGGCAAAGTATGGAGTAACTATCGTTGCGTCTATGCCTTGTTATACACCAGGGAATGTGGATAAACAACGTGGAGACGGAGTCTTTGATCAATCCATTGAAGCGCTACAGATTTTGAATCAGTTAGGATTTGGACGAGAAAATACCGAACTTTGTATACATCTTGTTTACAACCCATTAGGTCCATCTTTGCCGGGGAATCAGTCCAAGCTTGAAGCTGACTATAAGCAAGTTTTAAAGGAGAATTTTGATATTGAATTTAATGACCTGTATTGCATTACTAATTTACCGATTTCTAGATTTTTAAATACAATATATTCAGAAGGTAATTTGGAAGATTATATGCACTTATTGGTGAATTCCTTTAATCCATCTACAGTTGAAGGGCTGATGTGTAGAAATACACTATCTGTTCGTTGGGACGGCCTTTTGTACGATTGTGACTTCAATCAAATGTTGGAAATGCCTATCGCTTTAGATAGTCAAGCCATCAAAGATTTTAAAGTTCAGCAATTTTCAGAAAGGGAAGTGATATTGCATCAACATTGTTACGGTTGTACCGCAGGAGCAGGCTCAAGCTGTCAAGGATCCTTGAGTTAATATTAGCTTAATAGTACATTCTAAAAATTGTTAATGATGGAAGAGGCGCTTATAATATTCGTGAAAAATCCAAAAATTGAGAAGGTAAAGACTCGTCTTGCAAATGATATTGGAGAAGAAAATGCTACCAAGGTTTATCGATTGCTTCAAGATCATACAAGAGAGGTGGCAATAAAAGCTGGAAAGTTTAATGCTCTTTTTTATGGTAAAGAAATAGATGATGAAGATGATTGGACAGAGGAGTATTTTGATAAACTTATTCAACGTAAAGGAGATTTAGGAATCAAGATGGCTAATGCTTTTTATCAAATGATAAAAGATGGATTTGAGTCCATGGTTCTAATCGGTTCAGATTGCTACGATATTTCTGAGGATCACATCAAAGAAGCTTTTCAGGCATTACAAGAAAATGATGTGGTATTAGGTCCTGCAGAAGATGGAGGATATTACCTTATTGGAATGAAGGATTTTCATCCTAGATTGTTTGCTGACAAAAAATGGAGTTCTGAAACTGTTTTTACTGATACGGTAACCACCATTGAAGAATTAGGTTTATCCTATTTTGAATTGGAAAAGTTGTCAGATATAGATTATTTAAAGGATTTAGAGCGTTATCCAGATCTTATGAAAGCCGTAGAGTAGTCAGGCGAGCTAAGTCAAACAAAAAATTACATGGAAAAAATATATAAAGCGGTTTCGCTTTTAAAAGAATTGGGCTTTATTGAGCCTGAATTGGGAATTGTATTGGGTACTGGATTGGGTAATTTGATACATGAAATTGAAATAGAAAAGCAGGTTTCCTATGAGGATATCCCTGGTTTTCCTATTGCCACGGTTGAATTTCATAAAGGAAATTTAATTTATGGAACATTGGAAGGGAAAAAGGTAATTGTAATGGAAGGTCGCTTTCATTATTATGAAGGATATTCTATGCAAGAAATCACCTTTCCAATTCGTGTGATGAAGCTGTTGGGGGTTAAGAAACTACTGCTTTCAAATGCCTGCGGTGCAATGAGCATTGATACCTTCAAAAAGGGAGATATTGCTTTATTAGATGATCATATAAACCTATTGCCAGACAATCCATTAATAGGGAAAAATATGGATGAATTTGGTGGTCGATTTCCAGATATGAGTGCTCCCTATGATCCCAAAATGAATGCTGCATTAAAAGAAGCTGCCGCAGAAATTAATATTCCTTTAAATGAGGCAGTTTACGCTTCTGTGATGGGGCCAAATTTAGAAACTAGAGCAGAATATCGTTACCTGAAAGTTATCGGTGCTGACTTGGTTGGAATGTCAACAGTTCCAGAAGTAATCGTAGCGAATCATATGAGCTTACCCTGTGCTGTTCTTTCAGTTATTACAGACGAATGTAATCCTGATGATCTTCATCCTATCAATATTGAAGATATCATTGCAGTAGCCAAAGTAGCCGAAGAAAAAATGGTTCGATTAATCAAACAAGTAATAAACAGACTATAAAACCCCCTATATAGATGAAAAGTTATTTAGAAACGACCAAAGATGTTTATAAGGAGGCTGCGTTATCTCCAGATGTAGGCTTGTGTTGTACAACCACTCCAGTATGGCAATTGCCAGATTTGGATATGCCGAATATCATGCTTGAAATGAATTATGGCTGCGGAAGTACAGTGAATCCAAGAGATTTGGTGAATAATCCAAAAGTACTTTATGTAGGAGTTGGTGGTGGAATGGAGATTTTTCAATTTTCTTATTTTTCCAGACAAAAGGCATCTATCATTGGAGTAGATATTGTGGATGAAATGCTAGAGGCTTGTGATAAGAATCTGTATGAAGCAGAAAAATTGAATCCTTGGTTCAATCGCGATTTTATTACGCTAAAGAAAGGTGATGCTATGTCTCTACCCGTAGAAGATAATAGTATAGATGTTGCTGCTCAAAATTGTCTTTTCAATATCTTCGAAATGGATGAGCTGAAAGAGGCTTTAAAAGAAACTTATCGTGTATTGAAACCCCATGGGCGTTTGGTAATGTCTGATCCTATTTGTGAGCAGGAAATGCCAGAATCTCTAAAAGGAGATGAGCGGTTGAGGGCTTTGTGTCTTTCTGGTGCTATTCCATTGAAGGAGTACATTAAGATGATCACGGATATAGGATTTGGTACTGTTGAGGTAAGAGCTAAAAGAGCCTATAGAATTCTAGATAAAAACAATTATGATACTGATGAAAATATATTCATCGAGAGTATAGAGATTTGTGCAATTAAAGATCCAATGGCTGAAGATGGACCATGTGTATTTACTGGTAAATCTGCCATTTATTATGGTAATGAGGAATTTTACGATGACAATAAAGGGCATACTTTATTGCAAAATCAGCCCATAGCCGTTTGTGATAAAACTGCTGGGACACTCGAAGCTCTGGGAGAAGATATTTTCATTTCTGAGTCCACCTATTTCTACGATGGTGGGGGATGTTGTTAAAGGATATTTAAATATTGAAAAGCGATTGTTTCCACAATCGCTTTTTTTTTGATATAAACCTGATATCCTTCTACTTGACTTTATTTAATTGTGCTAATTTGTTTTCTATTTTTGAATAGAATTTGTAACTTATGTAATTGATAATTAAATAATTAGGTTATTTTCTATTTTGAAAGATATAATTTGTTTCTCCTTTGGGTAATTCTTCTATTTGTTGCCCAAAATATATATGCGCAATGTCCGGGAGTAAGTATTCGGTATTTTAAAAATATTGATCCTGATACAGTCCAAGTTCAATTATATAGGACGATATGGGATGATACTATAGTAAGCTATGAATATGGACCTTCTGGTTTTGAATTGGGCACTGGTGTTATGGGGACAATAATAATGACTAAATGGGAATACAAACTCAATTATATTGATCTAATAGATAATCAAGAATACGATTTGTATTTATGTGGTGAATATCGTTACTCTTTTTCCTCTGTAATGTCTTTAGAGTGTTTTGAGGATAACTTTGACGATTCCGATCATCTGTTTGGTGGGTGGAAAACGAGAAAACTGGTGCCGGGAATCCAAGACCAATATTCATATTTTACGATTGGATCTCATGAGTATGGGAATGATACAAAATTCTTCAAGATGATGGCTGGAACACCAACATGGTTTTCAGTGCCTTGGCAGTATGGGTATTTGGTGAGCCCGGAAATTCAAGTCATCAAAGATGCTCAACCTTTCCTTTTAGAGTTTGATGTGGCTGCCGATGGTATTGTTGATAATTTCGGCTATTCGGAGGCGAATCCATATCTTCCACGTTTTGCAGTGTTTTTGAGATCGGAAGGAATTGTAGATCAATATACTGGATGGACAGGTGACTCTGATTTTATGGATTCTTTAATTGTTGAACCGGATAATCTGGTTCATAAGGATTTCATTCATGTGTCGAAGTGGATAATTCCATCCCCCGGTTATTCGAGTGTCCTATTTAAACTCTGGCATAGTATGGGGTCGATCAGTTTAGATAATATTCAAATATCAGATGGTTCGGGTATATGTATAGATTTGAATGGTCCATTTGTAGAATACGAGGAAGATTTTAAACATAGAACTAGATTAAATCAGCCTGATCAATTTGTCCCTTTTGATCGGATTCCTTTGACCATTATTTACGATCCTGGAGGAAGGGAAGTTGAATTATTATTTGATCAAGACCAAGAAAGTGTATTGGTGATGGTATATAATATTCAGGGAGTAGTCTTATTTAAAAAAGTATATACTGATTTGAAAGATATTTCTATTGATGTTGAACATCTTGCTCCAGCGCCCTATTTTGTCAGAATTAGGACTGAGGAGGGTGATATAATAAAGCAATTGATAAAACAATAAAGCATAAAAAAAGGGTTCCATATTGGAACCCTTTTTTCTTTATCTTAATTAACCTTATAGGTTAAATGCAGCTTTTACTTTGTCTACAAAGTCTAGTTTTTCCCAAGTGAAAAACTCTACTTCTTTTTCTGCAAATCGTCCACTCGTAAGTTCAAGCTTCACATTTTTAGTGAATGGTTCTCTTCCCATGTGGCCATAAGCAGCAGTCTCTTGATATATTGGTTCTTTCAATTTTAATCTTGAAATAATTGCAGCAGGACGAAGATCGAATAATTCATCTACCTTTTGAGCAATTTCACCATCTGTAAGATCTACTTTGGCAGTACCATAAGTATCAATAAAAATACCCATTGGTTTCGCTACTCCAATAGCATAAGATACCTGAATAAGTAATCTATCAGCAACACCTGCAGCAACCAAGTTCTTAGCAATATGTCTAGAAGCATAAGCAGCAGATCTATCCACTTTACTTGGATCTTTTCCAGAGAATGCACCACCACCGTGAGCACCTTTACCACCGTAAGTATCTACAATGATTTTTCTTCCAGTAAGTCCAGTATCTCCGTGTGGTCCACCTATTACGAACTTTCCTGTTGGATTGATATGGTATTTGATATTATCTCCAAAAAGTGCAGCAGTACGACTAGGTAGTTTTGCCTTAACACGTTCAATAAGAATATTGATGACATCATCATTAATCTTTTGAAGCATTGATTTTTCTTCATCAAAATCATCATGCTGTGTAGAAACAACAATTGCCTCGATTCTCTCTGGTACTCCTGAATCAGAATACTGAATAGTTACCTGAGATTTAGCGTCTGGACGAAGGTAAGGCATTGGAGAATTTTCTTCTCTTCTAATTTCAGCCAATTCGATAAGCAACATGTGAGACAACTGAAGAGCCAAAGGCATATAATTGTCAGTTTCATTTGTTGCATAACCGAACATGATTCCTTGATCACCAGCTCCTTGTTCTTCATCCTCTGATTTATCTACCCCACGGTTGATATCATCAGATTGTTCATGAATAGCAGAGATAATACCACATGAATTGGCATCAAATTGATATTCAGATTTTGTATATCCAATCTTAGAAATTACATTTCTAGCTTGTAATTGTAGATCGATGTAAGCTTCCGATTTAACCTCACCACTTAAAACAGTTAAGCCTGTAGTAACAAGTGTTTCACAAGCTACCCTTGCATTAGGGTCTTGTACCAAAAACGCATCTAATATCGCGTCAGAAATTTGATCAGCAATCTTATCAGGATGTCCCTCTGAAACAGACTCGGAAGTGAAAAAATACGACATATTGATCTCTTTTATTTTGATTTTGTTTGTAATCGGGGAAGGGGGTATGTAGACCAATGCGAGAAGAAAAATCCATTTAGCATTTTTTATCGTGGTCGCAATCAGTCAAATCCATCCACCGTGGTTGCAAATGTAATTAAATTTTTAATAATAGCATTGGAAAGCATCAGCAATTGTAGTATTCAAAGGGGTAGGTGATAATTCTATTAATTTAGGGAAGATAAAATGACAATTTTCTTATTTTTACGCAGCTAAAATTATTTGGAATGAAAGGATATTTGGATCTGATTGATAGAGTGTTGAAAGAAGGGCTTAAAAAAGAAGACCGTACAGGAACTGGTACGACTAGTATTTTTGGGCATCAAATGCGTTTTGACCTTTCAAAAGGTTTCCCTTTGGTCACAACAAAAAAGACACACCTTAGATCCATTATTCATGAACTATTATGGTTCATTCAAGGAGATACCAATATCGCCTACCTTAAAGAAAACAAGGTGAGAATATGGGATGAATGGGCAGATGAAAATGGAGATCTTGGTCCTGTTTATGGCCATCAGTGGAGATCATGGCCTACACCAGATGGGAAGGCAATTGATCAATTATCTGAGGTGATCAAAATGATCAAAGAAAATCCAGATTCAAGAAGACTAATCGTGAGTGCATGGAATGTTTCAGATATTCCAAATATGGCCTTACCTCCCTGTCATACCTTCTTCCAATTTTATGTAGCTGATGGAAAGTTATCATGTCAATTGTATCAAAGAAGTGCTGATATCTTCTTAGGTGTTCCTTTCAATATAGCATCTTATGCTTTATTGACCATGATGGTTGCTCAAGTTTGTGGATTGGAGTATGGAGATTTTGTGCACACATTTGGTGATGCTCACATCTATTCAAATCATATGGATCAAGTGAATTTGCAATTATCAAGAGAGCCTTTTCCATTACCAGAAATGAAGATTAACCCTGACATAAAAGATATCCTTGATTTTACAATCGATGATTTTGAGTTGGTTAATTATGAAGCACATCCACACATTAAAGGAGAAGTAGCCATATAATGATAGTTTCACTAATAGTAGCAGTTGCAGAGAATAGGGTTATTGGAAAAGACAATGATCTTATATGGAGTCTTCCAGAAGATATGAAACATTTCAAGCGTTCTACTGCTGGAAAGTTGATCATCACAGGAAGAAAAAATTACGAGTCAATACCTGCAAGATTCCGTCCATTGCCAAATCGAATCAATTATGTTCTTACTAGAAATAGTGAATATACTGCGGATGGCGTTGAACTTTTTTCTAGCCTTGGAGATGCATTAGGAGCTGCAAAGGAAACCGGTCTGGATGAAATCTTTATTATAGGAGGAGGTCAGATCTATCGTGAAGCCATAGAAAATGACTTAGTAGATAGATTGTACATCACTCATGTGAGAAGTGAATTTGAAGGAGATACTTTCTTTCCTGAAATTGATTGGGAAAACTGGAAAGTTCAAACTTCTGAAGATTTTCCTGTTGATGAAAAACATGCAGTACCATTTACTATTAGTACTTACTTCAAAAAATAGGAATTCCCTATATTTTCGTTTTGATATGCCTTAGTAAATAGACTAAGGAAAATATTCCTGTGCTCCATAAAATAATGGCAGTGCCATAGGCTGCTCCAATAATTCCGTATTGGAGAATCAGAAAATAAGATAATATCCCATTAAAAAGGATGGCAGAGTAGGATACCCAAGTGTTGATACGAACCATTCCAATGGCGGCCAACATATTTCCTGCAGGTATTCTAAATAATATGGAACCTAAGATGGCAAAGACCAAGACAGCAAAAATAGGTCCTGTTTCCGTATATCCTTCTCCGAATATTTTAACCCAGTATTGCGCCGGCAACATGAAAATGAGAACTGCAGCTAAGGCATAAATACTAAACAGCTTATAGTAGTTCTTCAGGTACCTTAAAAGAAAGTTTTTGTCATCTGAATGTTCACTGATATGCACAAAGTCATTATTCACAAATGCAATGGCTAGAAAGGCTAGGTTCATAGGAATCAATGTGGCTGTTCTGTAAATCGCCAATTGTTCATCTGGATTGGGAACAAGATTCTCAATAAGGAATACATCTAGATAAAAGACCAATTGAGAAACCACCATGGTAAGAGCGGTAAGCAGTCCATAAGAAAAGAATTTTTTCTTTTCAACAGTTTTCCACTCGATAGGGCTATTATCAACTGAAATTTCAGTCTTAAAAAGTAGTTGAATAATAGCGGGAACAAGTGTAAATACCACAGCAAATGCTAATGATCCCCATAGTTTGTAAAATAGTAAACCGAGACATAAAACTGTCAGCCCTTGTGTTATCTGGCTGATGGAATAGACCTTATGTGTTTTTAATAAACGGAAATAACTTTGCTTAGATTCCATCAAGAAAGAGGAAGGTAACCAGCAAGCTAAAATGACCAATAATGCATAAGCATCTGGCATTTTTTTGGTAATAAGAGGTGCAATCAGAATGATAGAAATGGCAAGCAGGCTACTAATAATTAGTCCCTGTTTTTTGGAATATCTATAAAGTAGGTATTTACTTTTTGCATCATCCATTAAGGATCCAAAGCGCATAAGGGAATTCTCCAATCCAAAACTTTTGAAAGGAAAAACTACACTTACTATAGTCAAAGCATAAGCCCAATTTCCATATTCGGATAAAGACATTGCTCTAATTATTAATAATGAAATCAGAAAGGAAATGATCTTATTCCCAAAAGATCCTATGAAAAACCAAAAGCCTCCCCGTTTTTTAAAATCGGATAATATTTGAATTATATTTTTCATGAAGTGCTATTGGCTACTGCTTGCAATAATGTCAAAACAACGGTTTTCTGAGTGAAGTCTCCTTGTTTAAAATAGTCTTTTATTTTCGTTTGAAATGGAAAGTCTAGTGGTAGAGAGGCAAAGTTCTTATTAAAGCTATTTTGCATACTAATGTTCAGCTCTGGAATGGTATTTAGCCAATAATCTTCAGGTGTCATCTGGTTTTTAAGTCGAACAGCCTTGCTATATTTTTTATGGGCATAACGCACATAATTGATCCATCTAGCATGCTTTACCTTCCACATAGCGTCCGGTTTCATATGGATATATTCCCACGGATAACCGGTTAGTGATTTTTGGAATTGCTGAATCCATTTGATATAAAAGAATTCTCTAAACTTATACTTATCAGGAATACGCATACTGAATTCCAAAAAATCTTCATTTAGAAAAGGGGAAGAATAATAACTAGATTCTTCATTCAACCAAAAGCAATTATGATTAAGTTGAAATCCCCTTGTATATAACTTGAAAGATTCTTCATCTTCGTATCCTTCAGTCAAGTTTTGAAATTCATGATTGAATTCTGAAACGAATAAATCAGTCAAAAGACCTGTTTTAAAACTTGGGGCGATTCGGTGATTTTCAGTTAAGAATCCGCCTAAAATAGCATCTCCTAATTGACCAGATTGAACAAGTCCATGTTGCTTATCTAGGCTCGATTTTAATGCATGTTGAATATGAGCAGCTCCACTATAATTAACCAACCCATCGTTATGATCTACTTGGTCTTTTGGATTCATTAGGTGTTTCGGATTGTCCAAAGGATAAAAGAAATAACCATGATGTAGGTCTTTGGCAATTTTTTGAGAGGTTAGGTGATCATCGTAGTTTTCTTGGGAGCAGCACATATTAAACTGGTCTGTATATCCTAGTTGATGCCCTATCATGCTTGTGACGCGTGAATCAAGACCTCCACTTAAAGTAACGTAATGACTATAGTTCTCTGATCTATCTTTTTCAAAATTGATACGAACAGCCTCTGTCATTTTATGATTGAATTCCTTTAGTAAAGAAGGTTCATCAGCATTAAATTTATCCAGATTTGAAAAGCTTCGGTAGGTACTTGTTTTTACACTATCATCTCTTATTTCAACTATTTCTGCTGGGTACATCTTTTTGATTTCCTTGAATAGGTTCCCAAAATTGATATAGTAGCCATAGGATAAGAACTGAGCAATAGATACTTCATCAAAGCTCGTAGGGATATGTAGTAGGTCCAATTGCCTTTTGACAAGGTTGGGGCCTGCAGAAAAGGTGAAAATACGGTCCTTCTGGTAATAATGGAAGGATTTTGATCCAGTGGCATTATTGAATAACTGGATTTTATTTTCTTTTTTATTGAATATAAAGCCGAAAAATTCACCAGATAGTTCTTTAACAAACTTATCTCCTCTTTTTAGGAATTCCAGTAATATGAATGAAGACCAATCTTTATTCGCATAGCTATTTTGAAGGTTAATTCTATTCAAAACATAACCATCCAATCCCCAGACATAATCTTCATTTTCAGTGAAGACTTTGTCTTTTGAAAATTTTGAATTTGTGGTGTACTGAAAACAGTAATTATCCCCTAATATCACATTATTTGAAATGTGAGGGTAGATTGTACTTCCTATGATTCCTGAAAAACCTAACATGCCGAAAAATAATAAAAAATGAAATACCATGTAGGATTCCATTCTTTTATCTGTGGATAAAACGTTGAATGCACCATTTTATTCAATGTTATATCAATATTCAGGCAATTTGGCCCTTTTGGGTAGGTTGAAACGCTTACCAAATTGAAAATTGACATAGCCTTGGATGGTATTGATCTTTTGTTCTTCTTCCTCTAAGGTTCTATTGAAACTATTTATTTGAACCAGGAATCTGTAAAAGTATTCATCACCCTGATAAGCAGCGCCTAGTTGAAAGTCTGTGCTAAATGCGAATTGACTGACAGTGGTAGTCGACTTTTTTAAGGGTTTTCTACTTTCGCTGAAATAGCCAGGTCCAGTTGTTATAAGTAGTCCAATAGAGTAATTGTTTTTTAGAACAAAGTTGTGAGCATAACCTCCCGAAATTCCAGTTAGATTATAATTCTCATCGGATAGATCCATGTTCGCACTGAATTGATCTTTTATCTTTTCAGGAATAATTCCTCCTTCAGCCTCTAGTCGTGAATAATTATAATAGATACCTGCAATTGCACTCCCTGCAGATTTCTTTTGCTTTTCTGTTAAGATTTTAAAAGAGCGGTAGGAGTATTTGTTATTATTAAAAACATAATAAATATTGGTATTGATGGACCTAAATTTAATATCAAGTATTTCACCTTTTAGATCTGCTATATTTGGGAAATCTTCTATGTTTTCTATGCTATAACCGTTGTATCTAAATAGGGCCCCTTCCACAATTAAAAAGGGAAGAATAATTTGACCTTGTAAATCCAAATTGCTTCCATCAACATCTTGATTTTCCCCATTGCTAATGGGGACGGTAGCAGAAAGACCTAGCCATTTATAATGTACACCTATTCCAATTCTAAAATCATCTGCAGGTTTGAATTTTAATTCTGTAGAATTATCATCAATTTCTTCATCCAACTCTATTATGTTGAGCTTGGTTGTGAGCAATAATCTTCCTAAAATTTTATTATGCTTGTAGCTTTCAAAGAAGGTGTTTTCTTGAGCAGACAAACTTATGGAGAGTAGGAGTATACTTCTCAAAATATGTATTCTCAATTTCCTTAGTGGGTACATCAGTATTTTTGGGTCATTTTTGGCTTGAAAAAGATAGTCATAAGAATTGAATACCAAATTCAGATCAGGTGAAAAATGGCAAAAAAAAAGAGGATAGTTAGACTATCCTCTTTTTATATGTTAAATGATTCAGTTTATTGTAAACTACCGATCATTTCTTCAGGTTTTACCCATTCGTCAAACTCATCTGCTGTTAGGTATCCTAAATTAACAGACTCCTCTTTCAATGTAGTTCCATTTTCATGAGCTGTCTTAGCAATCTTAGCTGCTTTTTCGTAACCGATCTTTGTATTAAGAGCAGTAACTAGCATCAATGATTTATCTAAGAGATCTTTAATTGTAGCGTGATTTGGTTCGATTCCAGCAACACAATTGTCTGTGAATGCAACACATGAATCACCAATCAATTCTGCAGATTGAAGAAGGTTATATGCCATAACTGGTTTGAATACATTCAATTCAAAATGTCCAGTTGCTCCAGCGAAAGTGATTGCAGTATCATTCCCCATTACTTGTGCACATACCATAGTGATAGCCTCACATTGAGTAGGATTAACTTTACCTGGCATGATAGAAGATCCAGGTTCATTTGAAGGAATCATAATTTCACCAATTCCTGATCTAGGACCAGAAGCCAACATACGAACATCATTAGCGATTTTCATCAAAGAAACAGCCAATTGTTTTAATGCACCGTGTGATTCAACAATAGCATCATGGGCAGCCAATGCTTCAAATTTATTCTCAGCAGTAATAAATGGATGTCCAGTGAATTTTGCGATATATTCTGCAACTTTAACGTCGTATCCAGCTGGAGTATTGATTCCAGTACCAACAGCTGTTCCTCCTAGTGCTAATTCAGCTAGGTGATCCAATGTATTTCTTAAGGCTTTTAATCCATGGTTCAATTGAGAAACATAACCAGAGAATTCTTGACCCAAGGTAAGTGGAGTCGCATCCATAAGGTGCGTTCTACCAATCTTTACAACATTTCTGAAAGCCTCAGATTTTGCTTGTAAAGTATCTCTTAGCTTTTCAACTCCAGGAATAGTTACTTCTACAATTTTCTTGTAAGAAGCGATATGCATTCCTGTAGGGAAAGTATCGTTTGAAGATTGAGATTTGTTTACATCATCGTTTGGATGAACAAATGCATCTCCTTCTCCTAATTTATTTCCAGCAAGTACATGAGAACGATTAGAAACAACCTCATTCATGTTCATGTTAGATTGAGTTCCAGAACCAGTTTGCCATACAACCAATGGGAATTCCTCTCTGTGTTGACCAGCTAAAATCTCATCACAAACTTGTGCGATTAAATCTCTTTTTTCAGCGGGAAGAACACCAAGGTCACAGTTTGTATAAGCAGCCGCTTTTTTCAAATAAGCAAATCCTTCAACGATTTCCATTGGCATAGATGCTGCAGGACCGATAGGGAAGTTGTTTCTAGAGCGTTCAGTTTGCGCTCCCCAATATTTTTCAGCAGGGACTTTTACGTCACCCATTGTGTCTTTTTCAATACGATATTCCATCACTAAAAGCATTTGATTTGAGACTGCAAATGTACGGCTTCTTTTGGAAAAATCGAAGATGAAATGAGATTAGATGCTCTCCAATAGTGCACTAGCAGTATATTTTAAATAAATTATTTTTTGGATCATTTCTTGAGCTAACAAATTTGTATTTTTAAGTAAATGAGCAAGATGAGATATATTATAAAGCAAATCTGGATATTGATTTTTCTGAGTTCACTTTCTATCTCCTACGGGCAGTTGAATCCCAAGAAAAAGATAAAGAATGATAATCGGAAATTAAGACCTATTAAAAAAGTTAAGTCAGATTTCGAAGGATTTAAGCAAGGATCTCTTTCTCGTATACCTGATGAAAAATGGCTGCCGTATGGTGGGGTTTTCACGCCTAAAGGGCATATTCATGCCTTGTTTATTTTTGTTGGAATTGACGAGGAAATTGAATCGGATAATGGGAATTCTTATTTTAACCAACAGCATTATGCTAATTGGAATATAGAAAAAGGAGAGATACTTCCTAATTATATTGATCCTTTGACAGGTAGGAATAACTTAGTCTATGAGGATACATTGGAATTTGTAAAATCCGGTCATGAAAAGAACCGGGGAATATCAGAATACTATTACCAAATGTCTCTAGGAGAATTTAAATTTACAGGAGAGGTTTTAAAAGACCCCAATACGAATCAGCCAATAAGAATCGATATCAGACCTAGAGCAGCTCAATCCATTCAAGAACTTAGTTATAGTGTAATGGATGAGATGTATGCATTATTTCCAGATTTCGACTGGACCAAATTTGATCAGCGTAAAAATTTCCCAAACTATAAACAAGATAATAGTTTGACCGGGCCAGATGGTAAACCAGATTGTGTGGTTTTGATTTACAGATCCCATAATGGTATGAAACATCAGGTATTTAATACTTATCGGCCTGGTTGGGGAGGCGGGATTGCTACTTCCTATTTATCCCGTTATGAATCCAAATGGGAGGGAGTGTCCTTTGATAATGCGGGCTATACTTCCAGTAATGAATCGGCGAAAGATATTGAACAGTTAAGATCATTTTTCTTACATGAAATAGGACATAAATTATATTCTGCTCCCCATTATAATGGTGCAAATGGGGAAATTGGAGATTATTTCTTCTATCCTTCCAATGCTTATGGAATGATGAATACCTCTAGTATTTTAAATTCGGCTGCCAATGGTTGGGAGCGTTGGGTGTGTGGATGGATAGATTTGGAAGATGCTACAGGGAAGTCTTCAGATCTCAATGAGCCAGAGGAATTGAAAGGGCAATATCAGTTCTATTTGGAAGATTTCGTATCGTCGGGAAATGTTATTCGTTTAAAAATTCCAAATACAAAGGATCAATATCTGTGGATAGAGAATCACCTAAATAAATCCACATTTGATGAAAGTCTCGAACCGGGGAAAAAGTTGTCTAAAAATGGTGAATTGGTTCCTTTTGCTGAAAAAGGAATTTATATGTATATAGAAAGAATCAGTAGTGATTTGTCCATCCTTCCTAGATATGGAAGGCGTTCTGATAGCAACGGGTTAAAGCTTTTGCATGCTGATGGGAATTGGGATTATGATAGAGAGCTTACGGGAACCAAGGACTGGGGGAATTACCATAATAACCCTATTTTCACATTTACTCGAAAACAAAGAAATCCAATAGGAGGGACCAATCCATTTATGCGCTATTTAGATGATTTCCCATCTATACCAAGTGATATTTCATCCAAAGATGGAAAGATGAAGTACAAAAATTCAGTCCATGGTGGATATATAGAGAGTGTAGATATATTACAGGAATCCGATTGGGAGAATGCTTATATGATATATGGGAATTTTGCGGGTAGAAATAAGGAGGCAAAAGAAATGATGAATAGAAGAAATCCATTTTTTCAACCTGGGGATGAGTTAAGTTTATCGAGTGAAAATAGTCTTGTGAATCTGAGAAAATATGATGATAAAAAAGGAATTCAAGGCCCATTTATTCCTTCTGGATTAACAGTGAGGGTTCTTGAAAAAGATGCCAATGGAAGGGTTGAAATTCAAATAAACTTTGCTGATTTCGAAATAAGGGAAAATAATTTATGGACAGGTAATATCACAATACAACCTCACTATTTAGATGCCTTGAAACCTGGGCTGATCCTAGCTGAAAAGACAACTCTAATTGTTGGGAAATCTGGAACGGCAAATACTCATTTACAAACTGAGGCAGGTGATTTCATCAATGAAAGCATGACGGAGTTAGCTGAAAATAGCTCTGTCGAATTAATGAATAGGGCAAAATGGATCTTTAAAGACGGAAGTACTTTGGTGTTAAGAAAGAGTTCTACTATTAGATTAAATGAAAATGCAAAAATCTACATACAAGACAAATCGAAAATTATTCTAGAAAAAGGAGCAAGAATAATTTATGGGAATGGAGCGGAAATTAAATTTGAAGGAGAGCAAAGTGAAATTTTATATCAATAAATGACGTTATTAAGTATAATTGGTTGTCCTTGATTGAAATGATATTGAATTATGAGGAAGTTGGCCTTCAAAAATTACGTGCTGTAGATCAATGGGGAAATACCACAATGATTCAAGTGGATATTGTAGAGAATTAGACTTAGTTTATTTTTTTTACCACTGGGTTAAAGGCCTTAGAGGCTACCATGACTTTGTCTCCAATGGTTAATTCCTTTGCTTCTTTTTCATCTGCAATAACCTTGACTAAATTATTACCGATGAGAACTGTAAGTATATAAACCACAGATTCTTTACTTATTTCAATTAGTTCACCAGTAAATTGAAATTTACCACTTAAACTATGGGAGCTGAAAATATCAAAGGGTCTACCAGATTGCTCAATTCTTCCATTTTTTAAGACAAGTACCCTGTCTGAAAGTTTGCATATTTCACCAATGTCATGGCTAACCAATAGGGTAGTTAAATTATATTTTTTATGAACCTGAAGAATATAATTTTGCAGTTTTCGACGCATTTCTACATCAATAGCAGAAAGTGGTTCGTCTAGTAGTAGAATTTTAGGTTGTTGTACAAGCGCTCTAGCTAGGGCAAGTCTTTGTTGCTGTCCCCCCGATAATTGATGGGGTTTGTGGTTTCTGAATTGCTCCAATTCCATGGTCTGCAGAAGCTCTTCAATAATAGCTGGATCTTGCTTTTTTCTCAATGCAAAGTGAAGGTTTTCTAGGGCAGTCATATTTGGAAAAAGTGCATAGTCCTGGAAAACAAATCCAACTCCTCTTTGTTGGGGTGGTGTATTTATTCCATTCGTAGAGTCATACCATGTATTTCCATTGCACGTTACTTTCCCAGAATCAGCTTCAGCTAATCCTGATATTATTCTCAATAAACTCGTTTTTCCAGATCCAGACACACCGTAAAGTGTAATCAGTTCCCCCTTTTCAATTGTTGCATTGATTTTCAGTTGTAATCCGTTCGGAGCTGTATTCAGCTTTTTATGTATGGAAAGATGAATCATATTATAGTTGTTTCACGGATTTTCCATTGATAATATAAACCAATAAGAGAATGATAAAAGTTACAGCAAATAGGAATAAAGAGTAATGGTGAGCTTCTGCATAATTTAAAGCTTCCACCTCATCATAAATGGCAATGGAAGCTACTCTTGTCTTATTTGGGATATTTCCTCCAATCATTAATACAAGACCAAACTCTCCTATGGTATGAGCAAAACTCAATACTATTCCAGTTAGTAAGGCAGGTTTTATATTGGGTAGTAGTACCTTGAATAAGGTTTCACTTTTTGATTTACCTAAAATATAGGAAGCCTCTTTTAAGGAGGGAGAAAGATTACTTAATCCAGATTGGATAGGCTGTACCATAAAGGGTAAGCTGTAGATGATTGATCCTAACACAAGGCCTTCAAAGGAGAAAACCAATTGTAAGTCTAAGGTTTCATTGAGGAATTTTCCAATTGGACTGGAGGGGCTTAACAACATCAATAGGTAAAATCCTAAAACAGTAGGAGGTAATACCAAAGGCATACTAATTAGCGCTTCAATTATTGGTTTTATTTTCCCCTTGCTCTTACTCAGCCAATTGGCTAATGGGATGCCTAAAAGCAGTAAAATTAAGGTCGTGATAGACGCCAATTTAAAGGTCAATATGATTGGTCCCCATTCCATTAATAGGATAGCATGATTTCGTTATTTTTCACAAAGACAAAGATGGTATCCTTTTCGTTCAATTCCAATTTTAATACTTCAGCACTTGTAACAATGGCTTGTAGTTTCCTTCCTGAATAATCCAATTGGATTTTAGAAAGGATTTCATCTCTTTCAATCTTGTCAATAGTACAATGCAAAGAATTGGAAAGGCTTATTGGGAGATCTCGGGTTTTGGCGAGAATAATTTCTGTTTCCTTGAAATGTAAATTCACCTTATTTCCTTCAATTAGTTGTCCAGTTGTATTAGTCGGGTCCTCTATGACTAAACTTGTTAAAAGGTCATCCCCAACTTTTATGGAAACTAAGCAGATGTGTCCATTGTATTTAACTTCTAATATGTTTCCGCTGAGTATATTCATTCAGGAATTGTATATCCGTAGTTTGTTAAGATTTTTTGAGCGCTATCTGAAAAGAGGAATTTATAAAATTTTTCACTGGTAGAGCGTGTATTTCCTTCTCTTTTTATAAGAACAACAGCTTGTTTAATATCAGAATAGGATTCCTTTGGGAGAGGGATCCATTTTCCTTGATTCTTCATTTTAGTAGATAGTACTACAGATTTGGAAGTAAATCCATATTGTGCTGTTTCAGAATACACAAATTGGTTCACCTGAGAGATGCTTTCTCCATAGACCAACTTGTCTTGGACTTGGGGATATAGATTGAAATGGTTTAGTACTTCTAATGCAGCTAGCCCATATGGGGCCAATTTAGGATTGGCTATGGCGATATGTTTTGTGTCTGAATGAAGTAAGTCTTGTATGGCAAAATCATTAATAGACTGCATAGTCCATAGTACCAATTCACCTTTTGCGTAAACTTCAGGTGAAATATGAGAAAGTCCTGAGCGATGAATCTCATTGGGGTATTTCATGTCTGCAGAAAGGAAGATATCATAGGGAGCACCTTCTTTGATTTGAGCAGTTAATTTACCAGAAGATCCAATAATGAAATTACATTCAATTCCCGATTCATTGGTAAAAGCCTTTCCAATTTCTTGCATAGCAAACTGAACATTGGCCGCTGTAGCAATATTAATGGACTTGTTTTCATTTCTTGAACAAGCAAGAAGCAAAAGGCTAGTGCATATGATGATCAATTGTTTCATGCGATTGGTTTTCTAATGCCTATCGCAAAATACGGAGTATTTTATGAATTAGAGAATGATAGTTGTCAGGAAATTTAGATTGTTGATAAAACCGTAATTAATCAGCTCATTCTTGCTTTGGATAATGTTTTGCAAAAAAAAATCCCCTTTCAATTGAATGAAAGGGGATTTCTATATTCTAGTTAAGATACCTTAGTCTTTTAAGATAGATCTTGAGATAACGATTTTTTGGATCTCAGAAGTCCCTTCATAGATTTGAGTGATTTTAGCGTCACGCATCAATCTTTCTACATGGTATTCTTTTACATACCCATATCCACCATGAACCTGAACAGCTTCGGTAGTAATTCTCATTGCGTGGTCTGCAGCAAATAATTTTGCCATAGCACCTGTTTTGTCGAAGTTGATTCCATTGTCTTTTTGCCATGCAGCCTGAAGACAAAGTAATCTTGCAGCTTCAATTTCAGTAGCCATATCAGCCAATTTGAAAGCAATTGCTTGATGTTCGCAGATTGGTTTACCGAATGATTTTCTTTCTTTAGAATAAGCAGTAGCAAGTTCCAAAGCACCTGAAGCTATACCTAAGGCTTGAGAAGCAATACCGATACGACCACCAGAAAGAACTTGCATAGCAAATTTAAATCCGAATCCATCTTCACCAATACGGTTTTCTTTAGGAAGCTTTACATCAGTAAACATCAAAGAATGTGTATCAGAACCACGGATACCCATTTTATTTTCTTTTGTTCCAACAACGAAACCTTCCATTCCGCTTTCAACGATAAATGCATTGATTCCTCTGTGTCCTTTTTCTACATCTGTTTGTGCAATTACAATATAGGTAGAAGCCGTGTTTCCGTTTGTGATCCAGTTTTTTGTACCATTCAATAGGTAGTGGTCACCCATATCAATAGCAGTAGTACTTTGAGAAGTAGCATCAGATCCAGCCTCTGGCTCAGATAAACAGAAAGCACCAATATGCTCACCTGTAGCAAGCTTAGTTAGGTATTTTTGTTTTTGCTCTTCATTACCATATTTTTCAAGTCCCCAACAAACCAATGAATTGTTTACAGACATAACAACAGCAGCAGAAGCATCTACTTTTGCGATTTCTTCCATAGCAAGTACATAAGAAACGCAGTCCATTCCTCCACCGTTATATTTAGGGTCGACCATCATTCCTAGGAATCCTAGTTCACCCATTTTTTTGATCTGTTCAGTAGGGAACGTTTGATTTTCATCACGCTCTATAACTCCTGGTAGAAGTTCCGTTTGTGCAAAATCTCTTGCAGCGTCACGGATCATGATTTGCTCTTCGCTAAGTCCGAAATTCATAAGATATCTTTT
>MAAC01020168.1_pt1 | contig 37637 bp, 36 predicted proteins | sample 1115981 | NCBI WGS metagenome assembly MAAC01 (sample SAMN04961126, study PRJNA320927) | seawater metagenome | isolation source: sample BD02T64 sea water enriched with oil for 64 days | place: USA:Gulf of Mexico | collected 2013-07-27 | reverse complement strand
TGTGCTTGCCATATTAGGGGGATTTGCTTCGGCTTTATTAGTGATATTATTCACCTTAACCATTGCAGAAATTCAACAACTCTATTTAAGTGAGCGCGACAACTATAACACCTTAGATGAGGTAAGTCGTTTTGATTTACCCATTATTGGCTCGCTGATCATTTTATTGTTTGCTTGGTTGACGGGTTACAAATACCTGAGAACAGGCATCCCTTTTGTTCTGCATCGCTTAAAGGTTGCTCATGGTGTTATGCCATTGAAAAATACCTTAAATCAATTTTTCGGCAGTGCCGTTGCCTTGGCTTCTGGTTTTTCAGTTGGCAGAGAAGGCCCCGCAGTACACTTAGGCGCGGCGGCGAGCAGTTATATTGGTAGCTTATTACACTTACCCTACAATAGCATTCGAACCTTGTGTGCTTGCGGCATTGCTGCAGGTATTGCCGCCACTTTTAACACCCCTATTGCGGCAGTAATTTTTGTGATGGAAGTTATTATGCGCGAATATAAGATTCATATCTTTATTCCTGTGATGTTGGCGTCTCTTGTTGGCTCAATAATGACACGCAGTGTGTTTGATGTTTCTCATAATTTTGAATATTTTCATAAAATAGAGCTTATTCCTCAGCATTATATTCCATTAATTATTCTCGCTATTTTATTGGGCACTTTAGCGGCGGCCTTTAATAAAACACTCGTCACAGTTATCAAACATAGCGTTAAAATTCATATCGTGCCTCGGCTTATGCTCGCCGCTATGATCACGGGCAGCTTAGGTTATCTTATTCCTGGAGCTATGGGCGTAGGCAGTGGTGCTATTGATGTGTCACTGAGCAATAATTGGCAAGTAGAAGTATTGCTTGCCTTGTTATTAGCTAAGTTTGTTATGACAACGTTCGCACTAGGTTTAGGTATCCCAGGCGGTATCGTTGGTCCCATTATAGGCATCGGAGCCATTGCTGGCGCTTTTGGTGGTGCTATTGTTATGCAAATTTTACCTAGCGAACATATAGGTAGTGATTTCATATTGCTAGGCATGGCTGGATTTATGGCGGCAAGTTTAAATGCTCCACTTGCAGCATTGCTGGCAGTGGTTGAATTATCAGGCCAATTAGAGATTATTCTTCCCGCGATGATAGTGATCACTATTGCCAGCATTATCTCTGGACAATTATTTAACAATCGTTCGGTATTTACCATGCAGCTCGATGTCCAAGGTTTAATTTATCGTAAACCGCCCATTGAAAAAACCCTGCAAAAAATTGGCGTGCTTGGCATTATGATAGCTAAGTTTGAGCTGTTAGAACAAGCGAGTGAAAAAGCTATTGCGGGGCGCGTGGTAAGTAGCCATGCCAGTATCCCTATCATTAATAAAACCGTTAAAAAAATAATGGTTAACAAGCAGGTTTCTGAACAAATAAATTATTATTGGGCTGAATTTGACGAACAAGTGCCTCTAGCGACTAAACAGCAAGATAATGGCGCCAGCGCTAAAGAAACACCAAGTAGCTATCAAGTATCCGATAAAATGCACTTACATAAACTCACGCCGCTATCACATCAAGCAACCTTGGCTGAAGCTTATTTAGCACTCGTAGAAAGTCGTTGCGGTGGTGTTTATATTTATCAACACAACACGACAGACATTATGGGTATTGTTACTTTTGAACAAATTCGTCATTATTTAGTGACTGGAAAACTAACCAGTACAATAAAAGGAAAATCAAACTCATGAGTGCTTTTATCATCAACCATCTTTTATGGTTTAAAGCTTTGCACGTTATTTTTATGGTGGCATGGTTTGCGGGTATTTTTTACTTACCACGCTTATTTGTTAACCATGCCGAAAGCAACTCACCTGATGTTATCGCCCAATTAAAAGGCATGGAGAAACGTCTACTTTACTTTATTACCCCGTTTGCCATATTAACCCTAGCCCTTGGTTTAGCTCTGATTTATGCCTACGGTAATGCTTGGTTTATTGCCGCCAAATGGCTTCATATAAAACTTAGCTTGGTGATAATATTATTTGGCTATCATATTTACTGTTTTAAATTACTAAAAACCTTTGCTGAAGATAAAAATACTCGCTCAGGTAAGTTTTACCGTATTTTCAACGAAATACCCGTCTTAGCATTGTTTGCTGTTATCATTTTAGCGTACGTAAAACCCACGTTTAGTTAGCTGGTTTTTTAGCTTCTGCCTGTTTATACTCAACGACAACGATTTAACATTAAATTAACACTTCAACTATAGGCTCGTTATTTGAGTCTTAGCAAGTAAGAGGTAAGAAAAATGAACCCTTTTATAAAACTCGCTGCCTTATCAGCAGCTCTTTTTACAATATTACTTAGCCATAATAGCAGTGCAAAAAGCACTGAGCTTACCCCCGTAAAGCCTAAAATAGTCGGCGGAGAAGTGGCAACTGAAGGTGATTGGCCATGGATGTCAGCACTTGTTTATACTTTTAATGAAGTATCAACGTCACTCACTGTAGATAGCACAAGCTATGACAGTCAAGCTTTCAGCGGTGGTGTTGCTGGTAGCGCAAGCGGTATTACGATTGATTGTGGCATTGGTGATGCACAGTGTGTTGATGCAACTGACAAAATTTGTTTGATTGAACGTGGTGATATTGATTTTTCAGTGAAAGTTGAAAACTGTCAAGCTGGCGGCGGTGTTGGGGCTATTATTTATAACAATATAGATGGTACCTTCAACGGTACTTTAGGTAATGACTTTACTGGTACTATCCCTGTGGTAGCTATCACGCAAGCAGACGGAGTTACTTTAAAAGATGCGATAGGCACAACGGCAAGTTTAACTGTTGCTCAATCCTCTGCCCTGGCACAATCATCCACTTGTGGTGCTTCATTTTTAGGGGGGAAATGGTTACTGACCGCTTCTCACTGTGTAGACGGCGTTGACGCAAGCCAATTAAAAGTGAATGTCGGTGAATATGATTTAAGTAACGGCGCAGAAAATGCCCAAGCAGTAAAGCGTATTTATATGCATGGTGATTACCAATTAGACATTGAACTTGATAATGACATTGCGTTAATAGAATTAGTGGCAAGTGTAAATAATGAAGCGGTAACGCTGCTTGATCTTGAACAAACATCACAACTTGCCATAGAAAATAGTACCGTTAGGGTAGCGGGTTGGGGTGGCCGCGAAGGCTATGACGCGGGTGGCGGGCCAACGTCAAATTTCCCTAATGTATTGCATCAAGTTGATTTGCAATTAATGACCAATGAAGAATGTAAAAATACCTTAGCCCAATCATTTACCGACCTCTATGAAGGTGTTTTTTCACCTGAAGGCGTAGGCATTACCGATGCGATGATTTGCGCCGCTATCGCAGGTGGCGGTAAAGGTTCATGTCAAGGTGATAGTGGTGGTCCACTCATGGTCAACACTAACGAAGGTTGGCAACAAATAGGCATTGTTAGTTGGGGGATAGGTTGTGCTGCCGATGGTTTTCCTGGTGTTTATACTCGTTCAGCATTGTTTACCGATTGGATTAACGAAATAACGCAAGGGATTGCCATTGAGCAAAGCGTTGAGCTTGGTATCCAAGCCCAAAATAATGCTCAGAGCAGCCAATTGCTTTTAGTTAACAACGCCAATGTAACGGCTGGTTTAACCTTTACTATTGAAGGTGATACAAATTTCACTATTGATAACAGCACCTGTAATACTATTGCTGCTGGCGAAACTTGCCAACTTAGTGTCAGCTATGATGCCGCTCAGGTTGGCAAACATAATGCTAATATTATTATTACCTCAGACAATAATGATATTCCGACCAGTAGCAGCAGAGTTAGCGCACAAACGATTGCCCTTGCCAGTGAGATTAACACTCAGCTGTCTAGTGCTGATGAAGCGTTAACTTGGTATAGCGGTGGCGATTCTGCTTGGCAGCTAGACAATACAGAAGCTGCGATTGTCAGTGGTGCTATTAGCCATAACCAAGAAAGCTCGGTGATGGTAACGCTAACAGGCGAAGGTGAATTATCATTCGAGTGGTCGGTCTCTTCTGAAGAAAACACCGAGGATCCAGAATCCCCGTATGACGCCTTATACTTGTACCTTGATGGCGCATTAATTAAGTTTATTGCTGGCGATGTTGCTTATACCAGCGACAAGGTTGAATTTACCGCTGGTGAGCATAGAATTACTTGGGTTTACAAAAAAGATCCCGCCACCTCAGAAGGCGATGATAACGGTCATATTCGTAATGTTGTTTTTACCTCGACAGCGATAACAACACCAACACCACCAGCGCCAACACCTACCAACCCAAATGCCCGCTCAAGTGGCGGTGGTAGTATCGTTTGGTTATCAATATTACTATTCGCGCTGGTAAGCATCCGCAGAAAATAACAGCAGCAATAAAGAACAGCAGCAATAAAGAACAACAATAAAGAACAACAATAAACATAGATTAAGCAAAAAGGCCGTTTAACGGCCTTTTTTAATGCTGGTACTTGCCAATACGCAAATATATCTTAAATATCTTTTATCGCTAGCATTTTAAAAAACTTCATTTTTGTGCTATATTTCTGCCAAATTTTTCCGTGAATAATTTCTATATAATGATGACATTTCAAGGCAGCCATATCCTGTCAGTTTCACAGTTTGACCGTGATGCAATCGCAAGAATTTTGGATATCTCCGCAAAAATGGCTCCCTATGCCGCGAGAAAAAAGCGTTGCTATGTCCTTGAAGGCGCAATACTCAGTAATTTATTTTTTGAACCTAGCACTCGTACTCGAGTAAGCTTTGGTACGGCTTTTAATTTATTGGGCGGTTATGTGCGTGAAACGGTTGGGCAAGAAAATTCGTCGTTAAGTAAAGGTGAGTCTTTATTTGATACCGCCCAAGTCATTAGCGGCTACAGCGATGTTATCACCATGCGTCACCCAAAAATGCATTCAGTAGCAGAGTTTGCCAAAGGCAGCACGGTACCTGTGATTAATGGTGGCGATGGTGCTAATGAGCATCCAACCCAAGCCTTGTTAGATTTATTCACCATACAGTCTGAAATGATGCATTATCAAAAAGGCTTAGACAACCTAAATATTGTCTTGATGGGTGATTTAAAACACGGCCGTACCGTACATTCATTATCAAAGTTATTGAGCCTGTATAAAAACGTTAAAATAACCATGGTTTCTCCAACGGCTTTACAAATGCCTGACAGCGTTATTTCAACGTTAGAAAATGCCGGTCATCAAGTGGTTATTACCGATACTATGGCGGGCAATTTATCCTGTGATGTTATTTATCAAACTCGTATTCAGCAAGAGCGTTTTGCCAGCAAAGACGAAGCCGACTTATACCGTGGCCACTTTAGTTTAAATAAAGAAGTCTACCAAAAGTACTGCCGTGAAAACACGGTAATTATGCATCCGTTGCCACGTGATTCTCGCCCTGAAGCCAATGAGTTAGATACTGATTTAAATGACTTAGACAGCTTAGCTATTTTTAGGCAAGCACAAAATGGTGTTTTAGTTAGAATGGCACTGTTCGCTTTAACTTTAGGTGTTGAAGATCAATTAACGCAATTTGAGAAAGACGTAAACTGGCACACCAACAAACGTTAATATTTTGTCAAAAAATAACTAATTTATAACTTTTCTGAGTGAAAACTTGTCTTTTTCAGGTCAAGTATTTACTCAGACACCAATAAACCAAAAAGAGTTTTTACTATGAATGCATCAACTACCCTGTCAACCCGCAATTCGGAGCAACTTTTTGCTCAAGCCAAAGATGTTATTCCAGGTGGGGTAAATTCACCTGTACGTGCCTTTAGTAGTGTTGGTGGCACGCCATCGTTCATTAAGCGCGCACAAGGTGCTTATATCTATGATGCCGACGATAACGCTTATATTGATTATGTTGGTTCATGGGGACCAATGATTTTAGGTCACAACCACCCCGCTATTTTAGATGCCGTAATTAATACCGCTCAAAATGGTTTAAGCTTTGGCGCACCTACTGAGTTAGAAATAACCATGGCGGAAAAAGTACGTGAACTAGTACCGTCAATGAAGTCTTTACGCATGGTTAGCTCAGGCACCGAAGCCACCATGAGTGCTATTCGTTTAGCTCGCGGCTTTACGGGTCGCGACAAGATATTAAAATTTGAAGGCTGCTATCATGGTCATGCCGACTCATTGCTCGTTAAAGCAGGCTCAGGTGCGCTAACCTTAGGCGTACCAAATTCTCCGGGCATCCCTGCTGATTTTGCTAAGCACACGTTAACGGTTAGTTATAATAACCTTGAACAAGTAAAAGAGATTTTTACTAAATACCCAGATCAAATCGCCTGTATTATTGTTGAGCCTGTCGCGGGCAACATGAATTGTATTCCGCCTGTGGAAGGATTTCTTGAAGGCTTACGTGCAGTGTGTGACGAATACAGTTCAGTGCTTATTTTTGATGAAGTAATGACAGGATTTCGCGTTGCTTTAGGCGGAGCACAAGCACACTTCAATATCAAACCCGATTTAACCACATTAGGTAAAGTTATTGGCGGCGGTATGCCTGTTGGCGCTTTTGGTGGCAAGCAAGAGATCATGAATTACATTGCCCCTGTGGGTCCGGTATATCAAGCAGGCACACTTTCTGGTAACCCTATTGCTATGGCAGCGGGTTTAGCGTCATTAACTGAATTAGCAAAAGGTGATAAACACCAACAATTAACGGCTGCAACTGAAAAGTTAGCCATGGGTTTAAAAGCGGCCGCTGAGCGACACGGTGTGAATTTAAGTATTAATTATGTTGGTGCCATGTTTGGCTTCTTTTTCACGAGTGATGAAACACCAATCACAACTTTTGAGCAAGTGATGGCATGTGATGGTGAGAAATTTAAACGTTTCTTCCATTTAATGTTGGAGCACGGTGTTTATTTAGCGCCATCAGCCTTTGAAACTGGCTTTTTATCCATGGCTCACAGCGATGAAATTATTGAACAAACCTTAGAAGCTGCGGCTAAGTGTTTCTCACAGCTGTAATTTCGCAACAGTAATGAGTAATGAAGTAATAAATTGAATGCTCAAAAGAGTTACCCGCTAACGGTTGGTAACTCTTTTTTTAACCAAGTAAATGCTTGTTGCCAACCTAAATCTAAACCAGAAAAAGATTTTAAATTCCAACCATCTATTTTTCTCAGCTTAACTATGCTGTTAGTCACTAACTCACTTTTTTCATTATAATTTACTATGGCTATTGCCTTTAAATTAGCATGAGAGCCAATACTCAACTTTGCTTCAAAAGAAAAATCATAGTAATGAATTTTATTGATCAGTAAACCAAAAGCATGATTAAACTTATCCGCTAAAAAAGCCTCAAACTCTTCCGTCATTTCTAACGAAACTTCAATATCTTTATTAACAACAACCTCAGCAATGTGATCATTTAACAAGGTGATAGTTGCAAAACTTAATTGATGTTTCATCACTTACCTCGACAATTAAAGAATAATGCTATACCCACTATAAGAAAAGAATAGCAATCACGCAATTATTTAATTAATAATCATTCTTGTTCGAAATTATCACCAACTAACAAATAAACTGGTCGAACAGCTGCACCGCCACCATTTCACCTGCATTTACCTTGCCTTGTTCACTGGCTAAAACAATAAAACAATTTGCTCGCGCTAAACTAGATAAAATGCCAGAGCCTTGTGAACCTGTTGATTCAACCACATTTTCCCCTGCGTCATTAATACTCAATACGCCCCGCTGAAAGTCCATGCGGCCAGGCGATTTTTTCAAATTACTAACACACTTCACCTGTAAGTGCGTGCGCTGCAATGCTTGAGCATTTTGCATTTTTGTTAAAGCTACTATGGCTAATTGATGAAATGTCACTAGCGCAGAAACTGGATTGCCCGGTAAACCAAAAAAGACACTATGAGGCAATTTACCAAAAGCAAAGGGCTTACCAGGCTTCATGGCTATTTTCCAAAAACCAATTTCACCTAAATCATCTAACACGGTTTTAGTGTAATCCGCATCACCCACCGAAACACCCCCTGATGAAATAACGGCGTCTGCTTGACTATCAGCACTAACAAATGCCGCTTTTATTGCCTCAAAATCATCTTCAATAATACCAAAATCAATAACATCAATATGTAACTTGTCTAACATGCCGCGTAAAACAAAGCTGTTACTTTCATATATGTCGCCCGAATTTAACGCTTGTCCTGGCAATTTCAATTCATCACCAGTAGCAATTAACGCTACTTTAAGTTTGCGGAAAACTTGCACTTCACTCACGCCTAAAGAAGCCAAAATACCAATATCAATGGCTGACAATTGTTGTCCCTGGTTAAGTACGTGTTGACCTAATTGAATATCTTCACCGGCTTTGCGCACATGAGAGCCCAGCTTTTTTTCCTTCTGCTCTTTACCAGCAAGCTCTTTACCTTTAAAAAACGTTATGCTTTCACCATCAGCTTGCACATTTTCTTGCATTTCGACACTGTCACAGCATGCTGGCATTTTAGCGCCCGTCATAATGCGAATACATTCACCTAGCTTACATTCCCCTTTAAAAGGCGCGCCCGCCATAGAGCGACCCACCATAGTTAAGGTTTTATTTTGCTGCAAACTTGCAATGGCAAAGGCATAACCATCCATCGCCGAATTATCATGGTTTGGCACATTAAGAGGGCTAGCAATATCTTGCGCTAATACATAGTTAAGTGCCTGTGTTATTGGCAGAGTTAGGGTTTCTGTCACGGGGGTTATTTGTGACAGCATATTTTCTAATGCATTTTCAAAGGGTAATAAACCAGGCGCAGAACAACAATCAGACATAGCAAACTCACTTAACTTACTTAGAGACATTAACAATAATTTAATGGCGCTATTATCACCCAATTAATCATAAAAGTAATGATGCTTTAACTTTTATAATAATTAACTTGGCTATTTGTTGATGCTAATCAAATCGCCTCAAATCAAAAAACATTATTATGCGGGTCATTAAATGATATACTCAGTTGAGTATTTACACCGAGCTGAAATAGCTACCGCCGCGTTTTATATAAACAGGTCATGTTATTTTGAGCCGTAGCAAAGATTTTTATTGAGTCATTTGCTGCCAGGGTTAACAAGGAAACACGTTAGCCTCCCTACATTTGGAAAGGTGCTATGTTAACAGACAACTTCGGCCGTAGGTTTTATTACCTACGCCTATCAATTACCGACGTATGCAATTTTAAGTGCAACTATTGCCTGCCTGACGGTTATCAATGTGATCAGCCCCGTGACTTTATTTCGCTTGCTGAAATCAAACGCTTAACCTCGGCATTTGCTGGCTTAGGCACGGAAAAAATTCGCATCACCGGTGGTGAACCAGCACTTCGAAAAGATCTGCCTGACATCATTGCTGCCTGCAAACAAACGCCTGGCATTAAAAAAGTCGCGATTACCAGTAATGGTTTCAAGTTACCACAGCATTTACCGCACTGGTTAGGTGCTGGCATTGATGCCATTAATATCAGTATCGATAGCTTAGATCCCAGGCAATTTCTTGCCATTACTGGTCATAATAAACTCAATACCATTTTAAAGGGTATTGATATGGCACTTGCGGATGGTCGCCCTACGGTTAAAGTCAACACGGTATTGATGCGTGAATATAGCGGCCGAGATATTCAAAGTTATTTAGACTGGTTAAAAGACACCCCCGTAACCTTGCGCTTTATCGAATTGATGCAAACGGGCGACAACCAAGCCTTTTTTGACGCCCAACATGTGCAAGGTTCACGCATTAAACAAAACTTAATTCTAGATGGTTGGTTACCCGTGATACAAGACAAATCGGCGGGACCTGCACAAGAGTTTTATCACCCTGATTATCAAGGTCGTATTGGCCTGATTATGCCCTACTCCAAAGACTTTTGTGATAGCTGTAATCGCTTGCGCGTTAGCTCCTCAGGAAAATTACACCTGTGCTTATTCGGTGAAAGTGGTTTGTCTTTACGCGAACAATTACAGTGTGATGACATTGAGCCCTTACAAGCACAAATTTTATCTTTATTAGGCGATAAAAAAGCCGCACATTTTCTGCATGACAAGCTAACTGGCGGTACTAAACATTTAGCCATGTTAGGTGGTTAGTATGACTTCTTTTACCAATGCAACTATTGGCGATGACTGTTTAGGTGTTGTACTCGCAGGCGGCTTATCTTCTCGGATGGGGCAAGATAAAGCAAAACTACTTAGACAAAGTGGTTCTACGCTTTCCATGCCTTCCATGCTAGAATTTTCCAAGCAAATGCTGAGTGACTCTGGCATTAACAATATTGTGGTTAGCGGCGATAATTATGATGTACCTGACAAAGTCAAAAAAAGTGGCCCTGTCGGCGGTATTTTAAGTGTGTTGTCGAGTTTTCCACAAGCTAAATCCTTATTAATATTGCCCGTTGATTTACCTTTTATCACCGCAAAAGCCTTAGCTGATTTACGCCTTAAAGGTGAGTTGAGCCAAAAAGCCACCTACTTTGCCGATCATAATATTCCCTTATATTTACCTAATAGCTCTTATCTTGAGCTATTTTTAGCACAAGCTTTTTTGGGGGATTCATCCACAGCAAAAAAAGGCCCTTCAATTAAAGCCTTGTTAAAACAGGTGCCGCATCAAGCCATTCAAAGCCATGATGCAAAGACATTGTTTAATACCAATACGCCTGAACAATGGCAACAAGCAAAACAACAATTTAATTTTTAAACACTTAATTTTTTAACCTATTTATTTTAAACAAAGCAGCGTAAAAAGGAAAACCTATGTCAGCACATGGCGGCACAACTTTCATCCCCTTAAATATTGCAGTATTAACGGTTTCAGATACTCGCACGACAGAAAATGATACCTCAGGCCAAGCATTAATTGAACGCCTAACCACTGCTGGTCATAACTTAGCAGACAAAGCGATTGTTATTGATGATGTTTACCAACTGCGCGCACAAGTTTCAAAATGGATTGCCGACGATAGCATTAACGCTATTATTTCAACGGGCGGCACAGGCTTCACCGAACGAGACAACACCCCTGAAGCATTAATGGCTTTGTTTGATAAAAACGTTGAAGGCTTTGGTGAGGTATTTCGTCATGTATCATTAGCGGAAATTGGCACGTCAACCATTCAATCACGCGCCTTTGGCGGCATTGCCAATAAAACGGTCATTTTATGTGTACCCGGCTCAACTAATGCATGTAAAACTGCTTGGGATAAAGTGATTAAAGAACAATTAGATGCCAGCCACAGACCTTGTAATTTTGTCCCGCATTTAAACATTTCTGCCGAGCATTCAAGCATAGAAAAGTGTGAGACTCGTGGCTAATGACTGATCCTACCGTATCTAAAGCAGGCCATGTTGAACTGAGCCACCTGAATCAGCAGGGTGAAGCAAACATGGTTGATGTGACCGAAAAGGCCATGACCTCGCGTACAGCAACTGCGCAAGGTTATATTAAAATGAACCGTGCTACGTTTGAGTTGATCACCACAGGTAAGCACAAAAAAGGTGATGTTTTTGCGGTGGCTCGTATTGCTGGTATTCAAGCCGCGAAAAAGTGCAGTGACTTAATTCCTTTGTGTCATCCGTTAATGCTGAGCAAGGTACAAGTTGATTTCAGCCTTGATGAAGAAAATTCACACGTGATGGTAACCAGTCTTTGCCGTTTAACTGGACAAACAGGGGTTGAAATGGAAGCCTTAACCGCGGTTTCTGTTGCCTGTTTAACCTTATTTGATATGTGTAAAGCAGCGGATCCTGCCATGGAAATTCACGGCATTAAAGTACTCACCAAAGCAGGTGGCAAGTCAGGACAGTGGCAAGCAAACTAGTTTCGAGTTTCGAGTTTCGAGTTTCGAAGGTTATAGTAAGAGAGAAAATCATGATCAAAGTTGTTTTTTTTGCCGCTTTACGCGAGCAACTTAATTGCAGTGAATTATCACTAAGTAGTGACAAGTTAACTACCGTCGCTGATTTAAAAGCTGAATTGGCCAGTAAAGATGAAAATTGGCAGCAAGTATTTGCTAATAGTGCTTTATTGTCAGCCGTTAATCACGACATGGTAAACAGTGAACAGGCAATAAAATCTGGTGATGAAGTGGCATTTTTCCCACCGGTTACTGGTGGGTAGAGATAGTTACGAGTTACGAGTTGCGAAGAGATAGTTACGAGTTGCGAACAGATGATGACAAAGTAACAGTTGCGAATAGCGAAAAGGTTAGAAAATGATGGCAAAAAATAGCGATGCTGAAATATCAATACAAACCGCCGACTTTAGCTTGGCTGATGAAGTAGCCTTGCTTGAGCAAGATAATGCTATTGATGGTGCCGTTGTTACCTTCACAGGCCGTGTGCGCAATCAAAACGAAGGTAAAAAGGTTACCAGTTTAACATTAGAGCATTATCCGGGAATGACCGAAAAGTCATTAACAAAAATTATCAGCACCGCTAAAGAGCGCTGGCGTATTGGTCGAGTAAAAGTAATTCATCGTGTCGGCGAGCTTTTTATTGGTGAGCAAATTGTTTTTGTCGGTGTTACCAGTAAGCATCGCCAAGACGCCTTTGCCGCCAACGAATTTATTATGGATTACTTAAAAGTACAGGCACCTTTTTGGAAAAAAGAAAGTACAGAGCAAGGTAATAACTGGCTAGACGCCAAAACAAGTGACGAAAACAAAGCCGCTAAGTGGTAACTAATGAAATTTTGCTTACCTAACCTAGTATTACTGCTATTTGCTTTCGGCTGGAGCGATTCAGCACATAGCACTGCTGAACAACCATTACGCATTGCGGTTGCCTCAAACTTCACTCCGGTATTAAAAAAATTACTCGTTAAATTTCATCAACAAACTAACATCAACACTCAAATTATCAGTGGCGCAACAGGGGCGTTATTTTTACAAATAAAGCATGGTGCGCCCTTTGATATATTTCTTGCTGCCGACAGCACCAGACCCGCTCAACTTGAGCAACAAAATTTAATCTTAGCGAATAGCAGGCACACTTATGCCCTTGGTCAGTTAGCCTTATTATCAATAAACTCAACCGCCAGATTAAGTGATTTAAACAAGGTGCCGCAACGTTTTGCTATTGCCAATCCTGACACTGCGCCTTATGGAAAAGCCGCCAAACAAACCCTAGAGTATTTAAAGCTCTGGCCGCAATATCAAACCAAACTTATTCAGGGCATTAATGTTAATCAAACCTTTGCTCAAATACGCAGCCAAGCTGTGAGCAGCGGTTTAGTGGCTAACAGCCAACTGGTGCTAAATAATTTAACGGGTGCTATTATTCCCCCAGCTTACCATCAACCGATAGCGCAACAATTAGTGATCATAAAAATCAGTAGTAACATCAATAATGCCCAACGTTTAAGTGATTATTTACGCTCGGCTGCTGTTCAGCAAAAAATAATTAGTTGGGGTTATGCTAGCTTTAAGTCTAGTGAACAGGGACAAACTCATGATCAGCCCTGATTTACTTGCCTTAATTACCACCTTAAAAATGGCCGCTGTCACTACGGTAATTTTACTGCTTATCGGCACACCACTGGCCTGGTTTTTAGCTAAAATGCAAAGTCGTTTCAAAGTTATTATTGAAGCGGTTGTCGCCCTGCCCTTAGTGTTGCCGCCAACAGTACTGGGCTTTTACTTACTTATCGCCTTTTCGCCACAGCATTTACCGGGACAACTTTGGCAACAAGCAACAGGTCAGCAGCTCGCCTTTAGTTTTTCCGCCATTGTTATTGGCTCTGTACTTTATTCTATGCCCTTTGTTGTACAGCCGTTGCAAAAAGCTTTTGAGCAACTGGGTGAACCACTGCTTGAAGCTGGTAGCACCTTAGGCGCGGGCTTTATCGATAGATTTTTCAATATTGTTTTACCTATCACTAAAACCAGTTTTATTACCGCCGCCAGTTTAGGTTTTGCCCATACGGTGGGAGAATTTGGCGTTATATTAATGATTGGCGGTAATATTCCCGGTGAAACAAGAGTGCTGTCTATTGCCCTGTTTGATCATGTTGAAGCATTTGATTATGCCAAAGCTCATCTCTTGGCAATCAGTTTATTGGCTGGTTCTATGGTGCTTTTGGCAGCTATTTATTTACTCAACAGGGCAGCGCCTAAAACACCTAAAGCAGCAAAAATAGCTAAGCGGGTAAATAATGAATCTTAGTCTTAGCTTTCAACTTGATTTCAGCCCTTTTAACTTAACCATTAAACAAACGCTGCCTTTACAAGGCATTACTGGTATTTTTGGCCATTCAGGCTCAGGAAAGTCAACGCTTTTGCGCGCTATAGCGGGTTTAGAAAAGAACCTTGTTGGCACCATTGTTTTAGATGACATCTGCTTAACCAATAGCACTCGCGGTAAAAACAAAAGCTTTATTAAAACTGAGCAACGACACATTGGCTTAGTGTTTCAAGACTCACGCCTTTTTCCGCATTTAACGGTGTTAGGTAATTTAAAATTTGCCGCCAAACGCTGTCAAAATCGTCGTTTAGATTTCAATGACATAATTAACTTAACTGAGCTAAGTTCTTTACTGCATAAACATGTCGATGAACTCTCTGGTGGCCAAAAACAACGTGTCGCATTAGCCAGAGCGATACTTGCTGAGCCTAAATTACTCCTACTTGATGAACCATTAAGTGCCCTTGATAGACAAGCAAAAACCAGTCTGCTTAAACTGATGCTTAAAGTACAACAGCAGCTGCAATTGCCTATGCTTTATGTCAGTCATTCCATTGATGAATTACAGCAGGTGTGCGATAAACTCTTGGTATTATCGCAAGGCCAAGTCGTGGGTTATGATGGTATTCATAAAATGATCCATCAACTAAATTATACTCAAAGCCATGCTCAGAGCCATGCACAAGCAGATGACTTTCATTATCAACAAACCAGTTTATCACTGCCCATTAAAACCTTAGATAATGGTCATGGCTTAGCGGTACTCTCGTTAAGCTCGGCGTTAAATGAACACGAAGAAATTTATTTACCCGCGCTCACAAAAAGTCCCGAGCAAGTAAATGAGCAAAAATTACGCTGCTTTATCCTAGCAAGTGATATTAGTATTTCACTCATTGAGCCATTTAATTCCTCTATTGTTAATCATCTTTTTGCAACAATCAGCGCCCTCAGCACCCAAGGCAATAAAGTACTGGTGACGGCACTGTGTGGCAAAAAGAGTGAAGAACAAGCCTTCTTTGTTAATATAAGTGCCTTTTCACAGCAAAAATTAGCACTTAGCGTAGGGCAAAGTGTCTATTTACAATTTAAAGCAGGCGCGGTGCGTACTTATCTTTATTAACGACGCACTCAGTCATAAAAGCTAAGCAATATAGACGAACCAATACAAACGAACCAATACAAACGAATCAATACAAACGAACCAATACAAACGTAGCAGCACAAATTAAGCAAATTAAACAACAAACAGGAAATAACGTGTTAACAACGCAAGAGCAGTTAAAGTACTCACGCCAAATAATGATGAACAAAATTGGTGAGCAAGGGCAAATAGCGCTGCGCAACGCCAAAGTATTAATTGTTGGTGTGGGCGGTTTAGGCAACCCTGTCAGTTTATATTTGGCAGCGGCAGGTGTTGGCACTTTATACCTCGCCGACGGTGACACCATTGAGTTAAGCAATTTGCCTAGACAAATTCAATTTAACGAACAAGACATAAGTAAAAACAAAGCCGATACTGCCGCAGAAAAATTAACTAGCCAGTTTCCTGATAGCCACATTGAAGCCATTGACGACATGCTAGATCAAGAGCTTTGTGATTACTACTTACCACAAGTTGATTTAGTGCTCGACTGCTCTGACAACATCAAAACCCGTTATTTAATCAACCAAGCTTGTGTGACCCATAAAGTGCCATTAGTCATTGGCGCAGCGACAGGGTTTGACGGCCAACAGTTAGTCGTAGACCCAAGAGATAACAGCAGCGCCTGCTATCACTGCTTATTTCCATCATCAGAAAAAGCGCCAGCGAACAATTGTCAAACAATAGGTATTTTGGGACCAGTACTTGCCATTATTGCCGGTATGCAGGCACTGCAAGCAATAAAGTTATTAACGGGCAATGGTAGTCAGCATTATGCTCAAATTAATCAATTGAATTTATTCGATGGTTTATCAAACCAATGGCAGCAGTTTACGATGAAAAAACAACAAAATTGCACGGTTTGTGGGGGAAAGAGTTAGTTGATTAGTTTAGTCGATTAGTAATGTAGACTGCCAACATTGATGTTGGCAGCAAATTTTATTTTAACTTTATTTTAACTATTCACCACCGAGCCGCGATGCTTCACGAGGGCTCTTCGAGCCTACACAGAGACTTTGGTTATCTTTGTTAGTCTCGGTGCTCTCTGTGGTAAATACCTCTAAGCTGAATAAGTTAAGCTGAATAAGTTAAGCTGAATAAATTTTATTGATAGTTTTACTTAAACAGCCCCATATTTCGGTCGGTCACCGCTTCACGCCAGCCCCCTAACCATTGCGACTTAGGATCGATACTCTGATACGGGCAATGCTCCTTTGATTTACCGCTAAGACCTGCTTGATAGCCATTTGAATGCGCTCTTCCTAATTTGTCCCTTTTTTGTCTTCTCATTATATAAACACCTCTTAACCATTTGATAAGTTATATTAAAATCATTAGTTAACACTGAAAAACATTGTCACTAAGGCTAGGTTGTGACCAGTTTTGCTAAGACGCTCTCTAAAACTGATGCTTTATTTAAGAAGATTTAAAGCTTAGATGCAAGTAAAAAAGTCGATGACCAAATAACAAAAAAAGTATTTATCTATGATGATTTTTTGTTTATTTTTCGTGCGAAAAACTTCTATCAGAAAAACAATTCTTTATAAAATAGCAACTATTTTTTATAGAACAAGACGCTATATAAATATAAAAAGTTAGAGAAATTTAGTTTATAACAACTTCGCTATTATTCCTGTCCTTATTCCCGCAACAAGGGCTGCAACATTCCTTCTAAACCATTGAGTTTTATTTCATACATTAGGGCAAGTTGCTCGCCTAATTTTCCTGCTGGGAAGCCTTTACTATGAAACCAAACCAAGTATGGTTCGGGAAGTTGTAATAATTTTCTCCCCGCGTACTTACCAAATGGCATAACGGTGTTTACCGCAGTGATCAATGTTTGTTGCTCTGCTAACAAAATGTATCCTTTTATCTAAAAATATAATGTTTACTCTGTTTCAAAATGTTTAATAAACACTGCTGAACACTTTTATACATTACTGACATAAAAGTGTCATATACAACCCCTACAATTAGCTTAATTCTAATGACTTCCTCATCAAATAAGCAAGGATAAACTATGTCAATTATTAGAAAACGTAGTGCTGCGCATAAAAGCTACATTCCAAGTAATTCTCGCGACAACCAGTACATTTTAGCTGAATTCGCTATAACAGATGAATTAGTTGCCAGCTTTTCATCGCCGTCAAATACAGAGCCAACAACTAACTACTACAATTTTTACCATAATTTAGCTCAGCTATTGTTTGAGTATTGCGAAACTTATGAAATAGAAAGTTGTCAGTTTATTGCCAATGATAAATTAGCCAGAGTACGTTTTAATCAAGAAATGCATCAATGGCAGACTAACCAGCAAATTCTATTTTATTATGATCCCGAAAGTCACTTGTTAAAGAAGTCATTTTTTGACGCCAATAAACGCGCCAGAAAAATATGCCTTTTGTTTCTAACAACAGGTACCGACATCAGGGTTAATGCTGCTCGCTTTCATGCTAAAGTAACGCAATTAGTAAAAGCTTATACGAAAAATTTAGCCATTAGTGAAAGTGATATCCGCCTGCGAGATCATCAGCACATCACTTATGATTTGTTCGCCAAACATAAACCCAATAATGCCGATAACAGTTTAACAAGCCAAGCCCATAAATTGCGCCCAATCAGCCGCCGTTATGCCAGTCAAGATGTTGAATTACCTGAATACCACTCGGCCATGACGTATGTGATCATTAACTTACCCATTTCAAACCGATTATTGAATATGGTGGAGGTAGACCCGCATTCAAACGATCCTTACAACCCGCTATACACATATATTACTGACACGTTTACTCAAGCGGCCAAGCACTATAACCTAAATAACGGCGCTCTTATTGCCAACGGCTTAGTACCTGTGGTTCGTTACAGCATACATGACATTGTTTCACGCGTTGGTGAATTACAAATGCTCGGCTATAACCCAGCGCAAAACCCTTGTGGTATGGTGAGCAAATGGAATGCCAATGAACTGGTTGATAATGTTAATTTGGTTTTTGTCGCTACCGATAAAAACCAAACAGAACACGGTTTTGGTCAGTTTTTAAATCAAATAGAACAAGCTTTGCACTTAATGGCAACCGAGCTAGAAATGGAATTAAACAAAGAAGAAGTTATTGTTAGATTTCATCAACATCTGGCTTATAACTTATAACTTAAGCCTGTGGTCGTTTTTGCAGTTTACGCTGCAAAGTGCGCCTGTGCATTGATAATTGTCGAGCCGTGGCTGAAATATTGCCATCGTTCGCTTTTAGCACTTGTTGAATATGCTGCCATTGCACCTGCTCTGCTGAAAGTGTTTCACCGTCAACTTGGGCGTCAGTAGTCACTTCAGAAGCTTTACTTTCATTCAGCGCTGCTAATAAGGTTTGCGTATCAAGGGGCTTAGTTAAATAATCATCAGCACCTAATTTTATCGCATCTACCGCGGTAGCAATGCTAGCAAAACCCGTTAATAAAATAATACGGCTTTTCGGCCGTGATTGTCGTATCGGGGTGATAATATTTAAGGTGGTTTCCTCTGCTAATTTCATGTCCAATAAAACATAATTGGGCTGATGACGATGACAAGCCAACAAAGCTTCAGAGTTAGTTTCCGCATGTGCACAATCAAAACCGTGCTTGGTTAATCGCCGCACCAAGGTATTGGCAAAAATAATATCATCTTCAACAATCAATAGTTTTTTCATTACTTTACTGCCTTTTTAAAGAGGTAAACTTAAGGTAACCAATGCCCCACCTTGGTTGTGATTAGTTAATGCTAACTTACCCCCAAGCCGTTCTAAACTGGCATGACTTAATAACACCGCCATACCTAACCCTTGTTCACTACTAACGGGCTTTACGCCAAGTTGTTTAAGTTTTTCTAAGGTAAAACCTAAACCGTAATCTCGAATAATAAACTGCCAATTGGCATTATTCACGCAGCTTGTTAATGAAATTTTATCGGTGTTATTCGCTTTAGTCGCCCGAACGGCATTATTAATTAAATTGATAATGGCAGACAATAACGCGGCATCTGCCATAACGCTAGCATTGGGTGGTTGCAGCTCAGACAATTCAACGGCAATTTCGGGGTGATTAACACGTAAATTTTCTAGCACTTGTGCCAGCAAATCATGAATAGTAATACTGGTAATGGTTTGTTCTTTAATATCGAATACCATAGCGCGAAAAGCATTAAGACTGTCGGTGCAGCGTGCTAATTGGCTTTGCATATCTTCAATAATATCATTGTCAGGAAAGTCTTCACTGAGTTCGTCAGCCAGTAACTGCACGGTAGCAATGGGCGTTGCAAGCTGGTGAGTAATTTGCGCCGAGGCTACGCCTAACGATGTCACTTGCTCTTGTTTTAATAAGTTTTCTCGATAAGCGGCAATAGCTAACTCTCTTTGATTAATACTGCGCGCCATTTTACCCACCACAGCGGCCACCACTAAGGCCGAAAATAAAAAATTGATGCCCATACCAATAAAGTGCCCTTGCATATTGCCATGCATCACACTCATCGGTAAAAACCATAATAAAATGCTGTAAGAAGCTATTGCTAACAGCGCCACTAGCGCCAGCAAAGATGAAGGCAATGTTACCGCGGCAATAGCAATGGGGATCAATAACAATGAAACAAAGGCATTAGTTGCACCACCACTAAAAAACAGCAGCAATGACAAAAACAAAATATCAGCACAAATTTGTATTAATAATGCGGATTGATTAATTTGCTGCTTATGTCGATAGAAAACGAAGCTTACTAGCGTAAAAATCAACTCTAAGGCGATAACACTAAATAAGGGAGTCCAAGGTAGCTGATAGGTCAGCACCAAGTTGACGAAAAAAATGAGCAGTAATTGAATAGAAATGGCCGCGCTACGCAAAATAAGTACCATTTGAATTTGGTTACTTAATTTAGAATTTGCGGCAAAATTATTTATTTTAAAAAATGGTGACATAAATTGTTAGTTACTAAGAATACGATATTATATTTATATAAAGGTTACATAATCTTTATATTCTTTTTATTTATTCAGTTTAAAAAGTATTACCACAGAGAGCACCACACGACACCGAGCATAATAAAACCTCGGTGTAGGCTCGACGAGCCCTCTGTGAAGCATCGCGGCTCGGTGGTAAATAAGTTACTATTCTTTGTATAATATATCTATTTTTAATCAATGTAATGAGCAGAATCATAAAATGACCAAAAATACCGACACTGACGACACTAATGACAATAAAAATCAAAAAATAGCGACCTTAGCGGGAGGATGCTTTTGGTGTATAGAAGGCGCTTTTTCCCAGGTTAAAGGCATACTGTCTGCAACTTCTGGTTATATGGGCGGCCATAGTAGCAACCCAAGTTATGAAGAAATTTGTACCGGCGCAAGTGGTCACGCTGAAGTAGTGCAGCTAAGCTTTGATCCTGCCGTTATTAGTTACCAACAAATACTCGAAATATTTTTTACCTTGCACGATCCTACTCAGTTAAATCGCCAAGGTAATGATATTGGCAGCCAATATCGCTCGGCGATTTTCTATCATGATGAAAACCAACAAGGCATTGCCATAAAAATAGTTAAAGAAATGACCGAAAGTGAGATGTTTGCGCAGGCCATCGTTACCCAGCTATGCGCCGTTGATACTTTCTATTCGGGTGAAGATTACCATCAAGATTATTTTATCAATAACCCTGAAAACCAGTATTGTCAGGCGGTGGTGTCACCTAAACTAGCCAAGTTTAGGCAAACCTTTATTGATAAGTTGAAGTAAAATAAAGGTAGGAGGACTTATTTTTTAACAAAATTATTGCTAATCTCTTTTAAAAATCGTGGTTGAAACCACTCCTACAAATAGTAACGCCAGATCAAAATTTAATGTCTGGCTTTTTTAGCTTAAGTTTAGAAACTGTAAGTTAGATTAACCGTAGCATTAACTGGTGCGCCGTAAAAACTAACTGCATAAAGACTAGCAATATACTTTTCATCCGTTAAGTTATAAATATTAGCTTGTAGGTTAAGCTTATCTGTTAGCTCCCAGCTGGCAAAAGCGTTCATCAGTAAGTATGCGTCTTGCTCAACATTGTCACGTGTATGACGTACTTTTGACTGCCACTTACCCCCTAAACCAAATTTAAGCTCAGGCATTTGTGGTAAGGTGTAATCTATTGAGAAATTTACCACGTTGCGTGGCGCCCATTCATTGGTGTCTTCACCTTCAAAATCTTCAACATTTAATGCGGTATAACCTGCCACTAGGTTAAGATTATCGGTTATACGGCCAACAACTTCTAGCTCAACACCTTTAGATTTTATGTTAACGCCTTCGTAATAGCTGTTGCCAGTGTCGGGGTTACGGCCAGCATAACTTGCTATGTCTTCTTGCTCAGCCGTAAAGATTGCAAAAGTTGTTAATAAGTTATTATCAAACCATTGTGCCTTTACGCCTGCTTCATAATTAACACCTTTGGTAGGAGCCAAAAATTCACCTTGTAAATCATATCGCTCTTGTGGTTGGTAAATATCCGAGTAACTGACATAAGTATTGATATCTTCCGTAATAGCAAAAGTAACCCCTGCATAAGGGCTAGTTTCACTCTCGTCGTTATCAATATCAACACCACTATTGATACCTTCACGGGTATATTTAATGGCATTGAAGCCCGCAATAACAAACAAACGATCGGTTATATTTAATTTGGTCGAGCCAAAAAATCGCGTTAGAGTAACATCCATATCAGAATATTGAGTTTTAGCTAACCACTCAGGCTCCGCTACTGCATCTAACGGGTATGGGAAAGCAGGTGTTGGCCAGTACGCAGGTGATGTTGCTGGTGCAGCATGTCGATATGATTTTTTTTCACTTTTCGAGTTACTCAGTCCTAAAACCATCTCATGATCACGACCAAATAAGCTGTATTTACCTTTGGCGGTTAAATCTAATAAATCTGCCTTAAATTCTGTATCGTATCTACCTGGAAAACCAGTTAAACCTAAGTTAGTTTCTTTATCGATAGCACCATAAACATAAAACAGCTTATTTTCACCCTCAAAACTTTGGTTGTTATAAGTTAACTTAACTTCCCAATCATTATCAAACAGGTAAGCGTACTCAACAAAAGCGGTGGTATTTAACGTATCCCACATAGCCCATTCTTGAGTGGTCGAATCACTAACATCCCACTCGGCTTGAGTTCCGTCAGTATAATTAAAGACTAATCCACCCCACATATTACCGTCGGTATTAGCATCTTGATGTGAGAAACCTAACGTCAACGTCGAGTTATCAGTTAGTTGCCCGTCTACCACTCCATAAAGGTAAGTGCGGTCATTCTCTAAACCATCAAGGTGAGACTCTTTATCTTCAGCGGCGATAACAACCCGTGCCGCCCAACTGCCACTGTCAGTTAACAATGCTGAATAATCCGCCTGTACTCGTTTCAAACCGTAAGAGCCTAACTGAATACCCACTTCACCTTCATTGTTGTTGGTTGGACGTTTACGGACATAATTTATAGTACCTGCCGAGTTACCTACGCCCGTTAACAGAGCATTCGCTCCACGAATAACTTCAACTTCTTCAAAACCATACGCTTCCATACTACCTGTGACAATGCCCCAGTCGTTAGGTAGACCAATACCATCTATTTGGGTACTTTTAATTTCAAAACCACGGGCGGTGTAGTTGGTGCGGTTAGTTTCTCGCTCTTCCACTGTAATACCTGTGGCAAGGCGCAACGCATCATTAAGGTTATTGGCGGCAAAATTCTTAATTTGATCTGCGCTTACTACGCTAATTGATTGCGGAGTTTCATTAATTTCCATGGTCAAGCCTGTAGCGCCTTGGCTTACTCGTCCTTGACGAACTCCCACTATCAATATTTGTTCTATTTGTTCATCATTTTTTTCAGCACTTTGTTCGAGTTGGCTTTCTTGCGCATGCGCTTGGAAGCCCATAGCCAGAACCAATGAAGAGAGTGCAAAAGTATGTTTAAGTTTCATGTTTACCCTTAATTATTTAAGTTATTTATAGTGATATATTTAAATGCAGAGATTTAAGAAAGAAGAAAGTTGCCGTATTTTACAGTCAACCAAAAGATAATGTAAATAACAATCATTGCCATTAGTGTAAACATACTAAAATAATAATCATTCTTAATCAATAATTGTTGATCTCTGTTCAGACGGGCATTAATATGCCTGCCTAATTATCTACTTATTTGACAATAATTCATTCGAGCAACAAATGGCAAAACTTAGTAATCGCTTTTGGTTTCAACTACATGGATGGTTTTCATTACCTATATGGATAGTATTTTGCTTTGTCTGTTTAACAGGGACAATTTCAGTGATAAGTCATGAATTAACTTGGCTGACTAACCCTGATTCTCGTGCTAGTAATCCACAAAGCCTTGCACCAAAACCCATTGCAGAATTAGTTGCCATTGTTGAAAAAAACTACCCTACGGCAGAAGTGTCTTTGGTAATGACGTTTGAGTCTTATCTGGTTAATGCCATTGTTTTCACCGATAGTGACAAAGCAAATGCTGTTGCCTACATCAATCAATACACAGGAAAGATACAAGCCATTAATGTTGGTATTACTTTTTCTAGTTTTATGCGCTCTTTACATGGTTGGCTATTATTTCCATGGCAAAGTAGTTACAGCATTGGCTATTATCTTGTCTGCGCTATGGCAATAGTCATGTTGGGGGCATTAATAACGGGTTTGGTTATTTATAAGAAGTTTTGGCGAGCTTTTACTCAACCCAAAATTCGTCTAAACCAAGGAAAGAAAACATTGTTAAGTGACTTACATCGCCTAGCAGGTGTTTGGTCACTTTGGTTTTTAATGTTAATGAGCCTCACTGGGTTATGGTATTTATGTCAAGCGATCTTATGGCATGCAGATATAGACCTAGAGCCACATACGCCACTCGTTACTATTGAGCAATTACCCGTAACGAGTGGCAATATACCAAAAGCCTCCATTAGCTTAACGGATGCTTTAGCGATAGCTGAGCAGAGATTCCCTGATTTCAAAGGCACCTATATTATGCTGCCCGAGCATAATCGTGATACCTATAAACTATATGGCGAAGGGGATTTTATTTTCTATGACCAATATGCTTACGGCGTAATCGTTAACCCATGGTCTGGTGTCATTGAAAGCGAAAGATCACCCGCTAAAATGACGGCCTTGCAAACCTTGTCTCATATTGCCGACCCTCTTCATTACGGCACTATTGGCGGTATATGGACTAAATTAATTTGGTTTGTTTTTGGGGTACTATTAACGGGCATGTCAATTACCGGCTTTTTAATGTGGGGAAGTCGTACCGTCAAAGCCGCTAAGCATAAACATAGTGTAATACCCGCACATTTACAGCCTGAGCAAATACAGCCTGAGCAAATACAGCCTGAGCAAATATCAACAAAAGCATTAAAGCCAGCAGTAGAACAAGCACTAAAACAAGCATTAACGCATCAGGAAGTAAAATAATGGCGCAAGTTAACAACAACTTATGGAATCGCTATAAGTATAAATTAAATGGGCTGATCATAATTATACCTCTTTATTTTCTTTATCAGTCATTGTTTCCTGTGTTTCCTACCGCTTGGAATACACAAAAAATTGCCGCTTTTGAAGTCACCCCAACACCATTTAATGCTGAGCCGCCTTATCTTCATGACGGCAGTTATGCCAAAGATTTTGTACTAAAATTCACCCCAGGTAACATTGAGCATATTCGCCAAGCTTACGTAAATATAGGTAACGAAGCACTACCACTAACTATGCTACAAAAGCATCATGAAGGCATAGTGCATGGCAATAAACAGGGTCAAGAGGTTCATGCTATTGCTCCTAAAACGTTTAAAGCAGAGCATAAAATGTGGTTAACTATTGAAAATTGGCAGGGGGAAAGCATGGTGACTAGCTGGGATTTACCGAAAAGTTATTACTCCCCTAAAATATAGATAAATAAAGTTATTCACCACTGAGCCGCGATGCTTCACAGAGGGCTCTTCGAGCCTACACAGAGGTTTTATTATTCTCGGTGGTAAAATTTTTAAGCTGAATAAATACCTGTAAATAAGTGTTTTAAACAAATTTACACATACCGTGACCTAAAGAGGTATTTGGCCGCTCTAGATAACCATAGCGTGCATAAAAAGCTTCTTTGCCTTGTGCCGCTAACAGCCCAATAGTGGCACCTTTGTTAGCCGCAGTTGATAAGTAGCTTTCTATTTGCGCCATTAACGCAGCACCAACGCCTAAACCTTGGTAAGCAGGGTCAACGACAACGTCTTGAATGTAAAAGTACATCGCGCCATCACCAATCACGCGTCCCATGCCCACGAGCACAGAGTCATCATAAATAACAACATGAAATAAGGAGTTAGCTAGGCTCATTTTAGCTTCACTAGCAGCAATGCCTTGCCAGCCTGCGGTTGCTCTTAAGCTTAAGAATTCAGCCGTTGTTGGACTGGCTAGTTTTAATTGCAAGTTATCAGCTAATGTCATGGTGATTTTAAAAGACTGTTACTGAAATCGCATTGATAAATCAACCGCTTGCACATGCTTAGTTAATGCACCGCTAGAAATATAATCAACACCTGCTTTGGTGTATTCTTGTAATATTTCTATGGTCATATTGCCAGAAACTTCTAACTTGGCTTTACCGCGTGTTGCTGTGACGGCTTGTTCAATCATGGTCGGGGTGAAGTTGTCTAGCATAATAACATCGGCGCCAGCTTCAAGGGCTTGTTGCAATTCAGCCATTGACTCAACTTCTACTTCCACCGTTTTGTCACTGTGGTTTTTTTTTGCTGTGGCTACGGCTTGTGCAATACCGCCACAGGCAGCAATATGATTCTCTTTAATTAAAAACGCATCAAATAAGCCAATTCGGTGATTGACACCACCACCACAAAGCACTGCATATTTTTGCGCGCTACGTAATCCGGGGACGGTTTTACGGGTATCAAGTAATTTGGTATTCGAGCCTACTAACTCTTTTACGTATTGGCTAGTTAACGTGGCCGTGCCTGATAAGGTTTGTAAAAAATTAAGTGCCGCACGCTCACCCGTTAACAGGGTACGAGCATTACCCGCTAATTCAAATAACGTGGTGTTGGCTTTAACCATTTCACCGTCATTAACAAACCAGGTAATTTTGGTTGTGGGTACTTGGGTTGTGGGTATTGTGGTTTTTGCTAAATCGCTTTGCGAGGCATCTAACTGGGCAAACACTTCATTCACCCAAGCAACACCACAAACAATACAATCTTCACGGGTAATAACCGTGGCAACGGCTTGTTCACTTTCAGGAATTAACATCGCGGTAATATCTTGATCTGAACTTGGAAGTTGCTCACCAAAAGCGCCTAAATCTTCTTTAAGCGCCCAAGTAACAGTGGCCGTAATATCGTGTTGTAGTTTTTTCGTCTCTGAAGAAAGAGCCGAATTTAGAGCAGGGTTAGGAGCAGAGCTAAGCATTTTTAATTCCTGTTAAGGGTGTTCTCGTAAGGTGAGTTGTTTGCCTTTTTGGCTAAACTCGACTTTTTTTAATGCACTCATACCCAGCAAAATTTCATCACTTTTCATTGCGGGATTAATATGTGCGGCGACATTATATAGGAAAATATTGCCAATGCTAAGCTGATCTATTTTTGTTCTATAAACGGTAACGGTGCCATTCGCTGTTTGCACTGGATAATTACCATAACTTTCGAGCTGTAATTCATCAGCAATATGGGCAGGAATAGACACTTGCGTTGCCCCAGTATCAAGTAAAAAAGTAACTGAGGACTCATTTATAGTGCCTTTAGTTACATAATGCCCTTGCCTATTTTGTTTTAAAATAACCTCAGCTTGCCCTGAATCATTCAAACTCACTTGCGGTTGGCTATTAGGGTTATATTGTTCATCAAGTGTTCCTTGAAAGACCAACATTAATAAAGCAAGCGCAATAATCCATGCCAGCCACACAAAAGTTTTACCTATTTTGTTTGTCGAGTCATCTTCAGTCATAATAGAATGCTTCTTATGTTTATTTTATTTTATTTGTGAAAAGAGAACAAGTTATTGTATGTCGTTAAGCAAACAGAAAAAAGTCAAAAATAGTAATAATTTGCGACCAAGCCTCAGCATAGCGCAGGGTTGGTTATTGGCTGTTGAACAGCAAAAATCAAACTTTTTTACGCCGCGCAGCTTTGATGATCAAATCAGCTTATTAGTTATTCATAACATTTCGCTGCCCGCAGGCGAGTTTGGTGGCAACCATATCACTGAGCTATTTTTAGGAAAAATAAATGCCGATGCGCACCCTAGCTTTGCCGACATTGCCCAAGTACAAGTCTCTGCCCATTGCTTAATTAGGCGTGATGGCAGTATTATTCAATATGTCTCTTTTGATGATAAAGCGTGGCATGCAGGAATATCAACCTTTAATGGTATTGATAAATGCAACGACTTCTCTATCGGTATAGAGCTTGAAGGCACTGATGATATTCCTTACGAAGAGGCGCAGTATCAACAGTTAGCAGCATTAACGGTGAGTTTACAAAAAACCTATCCGTTAATTAGTAATGAAAGTATTGTCGGTCATTGTGATATTGCTAAGGGCAGAAAAACAGATCCCGGAGAGGCATTTAACTGGCCGTATTTTCAACAGATATTACAAAAACAAAAAAATTAAATAAAGGTTACACATGAGTTTATTAAGTTTGTTAATCGCCTTAGCCGCAGAAAAATCATTGTCTTCTTCCCTGTGGCGTTTCGATCATTACTACCAACAATACGTGAGTTTTTTTCACAACAACTCAACCCTGTCACAACTAAAAGATAGCAATCTTAGCTATACACTTTTTTTACTTTTACCTGTTGCCGCTGTTTATGGCATTTTAGCCTTAATAGATGATGGGCTAATACACCTCATTATTTCCACATTAATTCTTATTATTAGCTTTGGCTGTGTCGCCACTAGAGATAGCTATAAACAGTATTTACACACCGCCTTTCGCGGCGAAGCAACCTCGGCTGAATTGCATCACCAACAGTTACTACAAGATAAAAACTTACCGCCGATGGGCTTTGGCCAAGCGCTAATTTGGCTAAACTACCGTTATTACATTGCTATTATGCTGTTTTTTGTCACTTTTGGCGCAGCAGGTGTGGTGTTTTATCGTTTATTAACCACAGTCATTGAACAGCAAAATGGCTGCTCTTTAGGCATTGAAACCAGAGAAGAAGCAACGCCCGCAGAAGATACTCACGAGCAAGCTAACGTAGCTAACATTTCATCAGGGTGTAAAAATTATCACCATATTCTCTTCTACCTCGACTGGTTACCTGTGCGCATTACCTCATTTGGCTACATGTTTGTCGGCCATTTTTCAAAAGCTTTACCTATGTGGTTAGAAAGTTTGTTTAATGGTAAAAAGCCCACCCACGAAATATTAATTGATGTTGCGCAAAAATCTGAAGATATTATGGTCGATGAAAACGACTGTACTGCCGAGCCATGTCTATTAGTACGCTTAGCCAAACGTAATTTGTTATTGATGCTCGCCGTTATTTCAGTATTGACCTTAGTAGGGCTTATTAGTTAGCCCTTGCGAGTAGCGAAAAATAACTTTCGCTACTCTACTTGTCAATATATAGCCAAAACAAACCCAAACTACATCGCTCATTTTCAACCAAAAGTGCCACATAACTCGTCACTAGTTTACCACCTCTCTTCCAAAAAACACTGGTAAGACCATTGATTTAAAACACTTGAATTAAACAATCGTTTTAAGTTTTTACTCTATCATTAATTGTTATTTTATTAACAAACGCCCTTGCTTTACGGCTAATCATCGACTAAATTACAATGAAAATAATGTCTTTATTTGCTATCCTATCGCCTGAATTTCAATTGGTAATACCAATTTACCAATTAGAGATATTGAAAACAGCTAAAAATATGCTGTTATTTATGCCGATAGAAAAAAATTAAGGTTTAACCATTAATGCCACAACCACTGAAACAACAGCTAAAGTCTCAGAAATTATCTGACATTATTTTAGTGCAATTAGAAAACATGATTATAGAAGGCAGTTTACAGCCAGGTGAAAAGTTATTACCCGAGCGCGAACTTGCTAAACAGTTTGAAGTTTCAAGACCATCATTGCGTGAAGCAATACAAAAGCTTGAAGCCAAAGGTTTAGTTATTCGTAAACAAGGTGGCGGTACTTTTGTCAGTAAAGCCATTATGAAGTCTTTTGCTGATCCCTTATTTGACTTGATGGCAAATAACAATGAATCGCAATTTGATTTATTAGAATTTCGCCATGGCATGGAAGGTATGGCTTCTTACTATGCGGCGATGCGCGGCACTAGCGCTGATTTTGCACATATTCAGGCCAAGCATGATCTCATTGGTAGTAGCCAATTAGAAGACAACTTTCACGTAGAAGCACAAGCCGTTTATGAATTTTATGCTGCGATATGCGCCGCGTCACATAATGCGGTGATATTACATACCGCACGTAGCATGTCGGCATTGTTGATTGACAACATAGAACAAAACTTAACAGTTTTAGCAAAGCGCCCTGATATCTTTAGCAAGATAACAGATTATAGAAAAAATTTGCTCGACGCCATTACTAGCGGACAGCCGAAAAAAGCCTGGGGTGCAAGTCATCGCCATCTTGCTTTTATTGAGGAAGTTTTGTTAAAAATGACTCAAGAAAACAGCCGCATGGAAAGATCCATGCGGCGTATGTAAAAATAATCAGTTTCGAGTTACGAGTTGCGAATAAAAACACTGCTAGCCATGTTCTTCGGTACTATTTAACTCGCTACTCGTAACTTATAACAATTGGAGACAACGCAATATGTCAGATCTACCCAACATTGATATTGATTCTATAGAAACCCAAGAATGGTTAGAGTCGATGGAGTCAGTATTAGAAAATGAAGGCCCAGAACGTGCACATTTTCTACTTGAAGCCTTGATTGAACGCGCACGTCGCGGTGGTACTCATTTACCTTTTGACGCAACCACAGCTTATGTAAACACTATTCCGCCAGGGCAAGAGCCACACATGCCTGCAGATCAAACCATTGAATCACGCATTCGTGCGGCCATTCGTTGGAACGCCTTAGCGTTAGTACTTCGAGCTTCTAAAAAAGACTTAGAGCTAGGTGGTCATATTGGTAGTTTTGCTTCATCAGCAACCCTTTACGATGTAGGTTTTAACCACTTCTTTAAAGCGGCAACCGACAAAGATGGTGGTGACTTTATTTTCGCCCAAGGTCATATTTCTCCCGGTATTTATGCGCGTGCTTTCCTTGAAGGTCGTTTAACTGAAGAGCAAATGGCAAACTTCCGCCAAGAATGTGATGGCAAAGGCTTGTCATCTTACCCTCATCCCCACTTAATGGACGATTTCTGGCAGTTCCCAACCGTTTCTATGGGCTTAGGTCCTCTGCAAGCTATTTACACCGCTCGTTTCTTAAAATACTTAACTAATCGTGGTATCAAAGACTGTTCAGGCCAACGTGTTTACTGTTTCTTAGGGGATGGTGAAACTGATGAGCCCGAATCATTAGGTGCTATCGGTTTAGCTTCGCGCGAAGGTTTAGACAATTTAACCTTTATCATTAACTGTAATTTACAGCGCTTAGACGGCCCTGTTCGTGGTAACGGCAAAATCATTCAAGAGCTTGAAGGCACATTCCGCGGCGCAGGCTGGGAAGTGGTTAAAGTTATTTGGGGAAGTTACTGGGATCCACTCATTGCTCGTGATACGTCAGGTAAGTTATTACAGTTAATGAATGAAACCGTTGATGGTGAATATCAAAACTGTAAAGCTAAAGGTGGTAAATACACCCGCGAAAATTTCTTTAATAAATACCCTGAAACCGAAGCCATGGTGGCCAACATGTCTGACAAAGATATATGGCGCTTAAACCGTGGTGGTCACGACCCAGTAAAAGTGTATGCCGCTTATGAAAAAGCCATGAATACTAAAGGTCGCCCAACGGTAATTTTAGCGAAAACGGTGAAAGGTTTTGGTTTAGGTGCCTCAGGTGAAGCCTTAAACATTGCGCATAACGTTAAAAAAATGGATGTGGAGTCAATCAAACATTATCGTGACCGCTTTAACATGCCTATTAGCGACGATGATATTGAAGACTTACCTTTCTTCCAATTCCCAGAAGATAGCGAAGAATACAAATACATGATGGCGCGCCGTGAAGCTTTAGGTGGTTCATTGCCAGCACGACGTCAGCAACCAGAAGAAGTCATAGAAATTCCACCATTGAAATCTTTTGATGCCGTTACTAAAGGCTCTGGCGATCGTGAAGTGTCATCAACCATGACTTTTGTGCGTGTGCTTAACAGCTTATTAAAAGATAAAAAAATTGGTAAACGTATTGTGCCCATTATTCCTGATGAAGCCCGTACGTTTGGTATGGAAGGCTTATTCCGTCAAGTGGGTATTTATGCCAACGAAGGCCAAAAATACGTGCCACAAGATGCTGACCAAGTGGCTTATTATCGTGAAGATAAAAAAGGCCAAGTATTGCAAGAAGGTATTAACGAACTAGGTGCTATGGCCTCATGGGTTGCTGCGGGTACCTCATATTCAACCTGTAATGCCACCACTATCCCATTTTATATTTACTACTCAATGTTTGGCTTCCAACGTGTTGGCGATTTAGCATGGGCAGCAGGCGATAGCCAAGCACGTGGTTTCTTACTCGGTGCAACCGCGGGTAGAACAACACTTAACGGTGAGGGTTTGCAACATCAAGATGGTCATTCTCATGTGCAAGCAGGTTTAATTCCGAATTGTGTTACTTATGATCCCACTTATGGTTACGAGATTGCGGTTATTATACGTGACGGTTTGCGCCGTATGTATGAAGATAACGAAAATGTTTTCTACTACCTAACCTTAATGAATGAAAACTATCAACATCCAGCAATACCTGAAACTAAAGATATTTGTGATCAGATCATTAAAGGTATTTACCAATTAGAACAAGTACCTGCGATTGCTAAAGGCAAGAAAAAAGCAGTAGCAAATGTGCAATTAATGGGCTCAGGAACCATTTTACAAAAAGTACGTCAAGCGGCACAAATTCTAGCTAACGACTTTAATATTTCAAGCGATGTCTACTCAGTCACTTCATTCAACGAATTAGCCCGTGACGGCCAAGACGTTACTCGTTGGAACATGCTTCACCCAGAAAGTGAACAAAGAACGCCCTACCTCAGCAGTGTTATCACTAAAGATGCTGGCCCTGCCATTGCAGCAACGGATTACATTAAAAACTATTCAGATCAAGTGCGTGCGTACATTGACACTGAATACCGCGTATTAGGTACTGATGGTTTTGGTCGCAGTGATAGTCGCGATAATTTACGTCAACATTTTGAAGTTGATCAAAACTACATTGTGGTTGCGGCTTTGTTTGAACTTGCTAACCGTGGCGATATTGAACGCAGCGTTGTCAGTGAAGCCATTAAACGCTTCAATATAAACAGCGATAAACTTAACCCACTTTACGCTTAAATCAAAACTAGAATAAGGAAAATAAAATGTCTATTGAAAAAATTCTAGTGCCCGATGTTGGCGGCGAAGAAGTTGAAATTATTGAAATTTGTTTTACCGTTGGTGACACGCTTGAAGCTGACGAAGGGATTGTAACCGTTGAAACTGACAAAGCTTCCATGGATATCCCCGCCCCTTTTGCGGGTACATTAACCAGTTTAACGGTTGCCGTTGGCGATAAGATAAAAGCAGGCGATGTTATTGGTGAAATCGAAACTTCAAGTAGCGAATCACCCGTTTCGAGTAGCGAAGAAACACCTGCTGCCGCTGAAGTGGTTCAAGCTGCGCCAGCAAGTAGCGCTTCAACAGCTAACGTTTCATCAACCATTGAAATAGCGGTGCCAGATATTGGTGAAGATGGTGAAGTTGAGGTTATCGAGGTGCTCGTTAGCGTTGGTGATAGCATTGCAGAAGAAGATGGTTTAATCACTCTAGAAACGGATAAAGCCACCATGGACGTGCCTTCAACGCATGCGGGCACAGTAAAGGAAGTTTTCATCTCGGTTGGTGATAAGGTAAAACAAGGCAGTGTTGTTATCACGTTGGAAACAACAACTGCCGCTGAGCAATCGAGTAATGAGCCAGAAAATTCTCAAATACCCGCCGCGACTCCTGCTACCGCACCTGCGCCAGCAAAAGTTGCTGCGACAACCGCGCCTATTAGCTCACCAGTGCCACATCATCCGCAATCAGGTACCAGCAATAAAGGCACTATTTATAGTTCACCGTCAATTCGCCGTATTGCCCGTGAATTTGGTGTTGATTTAAGCCTAGTGAAAGGCACGGGGAATAAGAGTCGTATTTTAAAAGAAGATGTGCAATCTTTTGTGAAATATGAACTTTCTCGACCAAAAGCCAATGCGGGTAGCTCAGTTGCAGCGGGTGAAGGTGGTTTACAAGTTGTTAGCGCTAAAGCCATTGATTTCTCCAAATTTGGTGAAGTTGAAACTAAACCATTAACACGTATTCAAAAAATATCAGGACCATTTTTACACCGTAACTGGGTAACCATTCCACACGTTACCCAATTTGATGAAGCTGACATCACCAACGTTGAAGCGTTTCGTAAAGAACAGAATGTGGCTTGTGAAAAGCAAAAACTTGGCTTTAAAATTACCCCCTTAGTGTTTATTTTAAAAGCAGCGGCTGATGCCCTACGCACCTTCCCGATATTTAACTCAAGTTTGAGTGAAGACGGTGAAAGTTTAATACTGAAAAAATACATTCATATTGGTGTTGCGGTTGATACACCTAATGGTTTAGTAGTGCCTGTGGTGCGTGATGTTGATCAAAAAGGTATTCATCAGTTATCTCGTGAATTACTTGAAATGAGCATCAAAGCACGTGATGGCAAATTAAAAGCGGCAGATATGCAAGGTGGTTGCTTCACTATTTCTAGCCTCGGCGGTATTGGCGGCACAGCATTTACCCCCATTGTTAACGCACCAGAAGTGGCCATTTTAGGTGTTTCAAAATCAGAAATGAAACCTAAGTGGAATGGCAGTGAATTTGTGCCTAAGCTGATGCTACCGCTATCAATGTCTTACGACCATCGTGTAATTGACGGCGCTATCGCAGCGCGCTTTACTGTGCACTTAGCTGGCGTACTGTCAGATATTCGTAAATTAATACTTTAGTCGATAAAAAGATAATTAATATTGGAGAAATTCAACAGTTAAGCGTAGAATTTCTCCCATAAATACTTGAAAGCTATTTTAAACCAATAAACAAGGTTAATGAGGAAAATTATGAGTGATATTAAAACTCAAGTTGTAATTCTAGGTGCAGGCCCAGGCGGTTATTCAGCTGCATTTCGCGCAGCAGATTTAGGCTTAGACGTAGTATTAGTAGAAAGCCGCGCAACCTTAGGTGGTGTGTGTTTAAACGTGGGTTGTATTCCATCAAAAGCTTTATTGCATGTTGCAAAAGTTATTGACGATGCCGCAGCAATGGCATCACACGGTGTTACTTTTGGTAAGCCAGAAATTGATTTAGATAAAATTCGTGATTGGAAAGACAGTGTAATCGCCCAGCTTACTGGCGGTTTATCGGGTATGGCTAAAGCGCGTAAAGTGACGACAATTTCAGGTTACGGTAAATTTACCTCTGACAAAACCATTGCCGTTGAAGACAGCGAAGGTAAAGTAACCACGATTACTTTTGATAATGCCATTATTGCTGCTGGCTCTTCAGTGGTGAACTTACCGTTTATCCCAACAGATGATCCTCGTGTTATCGACTCAACGGGTGCATTAGCACTTGCAGATGTACCCGCAGAAATGTTGGTGCTTGGCGGCGGTATTATTGGTTTAGAAATGGGCACTGTGTACTCTGCATTAGGCTCTAATGTTAGCGTGGTTGAATTTGCCGACCAATTAGTACCTGCTGCGGATAAAGATATCGTTCGCGTTTATAACAACTACAACAAGAAAAAATTCAACATCATGTTGTCTACTAAAGTGGTTGCGGTTGAAGCAAAAGACGATGGCTTGTATGTTACTTTTGAAGGCAAAAAAGCCCCTGCTGAGCCAGTACGCTATGACAAAATTTTAGTGGCTGTTGGTCGTAAACCAAATGGCCACTTAGTTGATGCTGACAAAGCAGGCGTTAATGTTGACGAACGCGGTTTCATTAATGTAACCAACGAGCTTCGCACTAACGTTAATCACATTTTCGCTATTGGTGATGTGGTTGGTCAACCTATGCTTGCTCACAAAGCAGTGCATGAAGCACACGTTGCCGCTGAAGTTATTTCAGGTAAAAAGCATACCTTCGAACCACGTTGTATTCCGTCAATTGCTTATACTGATCCTGAAATGGCTTGGGTTGGCGTTACGGAACGCGAAGCAAAAGAGCAAGGCTTAAACATTGAAGTGGCTAACTTCCCATGGGCGGCATCAGGTCGTGCTATTGCTTCTGCTCGTACCGAAGGTAAAACGAAACTGATTTTTGAAAAAGAAACCGGTCGCGTTTTAGGTGGTGCTATTGTTGGTATCAATGCAGGCGAAATGTTGGGTGAAATCTGTTTAGCCGTTGAAATGGGTGCAGATGCTGAAGATGTTGGTTTAACCATTCATGCTCACCCAACCTTGAATGAATCAATTGGCTTAGCGGCTGAGATTTTTGAAGGTTCAATTACTGATTTACCTAATCCTAAAGCCGTTAAAAAGAAAAAATAGTCAGGAACTATTTTTAACAACCACAGGTTGGCCCCGTAAGGGGTGAGTGCAGGGATAGCACGAATAAAAAGTAAGCATAAGAGTTACAAAAGTAGCTCACTAAAAAATAAAACCTGTTATATCACCATATAACAGGTTTTTTTGTGAAAGTAAGACTAATATTTGCTATATGAAGAAAAGTAAAATAACCCACTACATTACACAAATTTGCTTAACTGTTTTATTTATAAATTTATTTGCAAATATTAATCTAGCCTATGCCAAAGAATTTATTATTGGTGTCGAGGAGGTTAGTTATTATCCTCTATATGACTTTTCAGCAACCAATACCAACAAACCAAGCTGACTAACTTAGCGTTAAACGTCAATGCCAACAATGGTGTTGTAAACATTGCCAAGCTCAACATGAATGCTTACCAAGGTAGTATTGCCAGCAGCGTGCATTTAGACGCTCGCAAGGAGCCGTTGCGCATCAAAGTAAAGAATAAGGTGAGCAACCTACAAATAGGCCCTGTACTGCAACACTTCGCTCAAACAGACGCAATGACAGGTGCACTCAGCTCAAGCTCACAGCTAGCGCTTAGCGGGCAGTCGGTCCATAGCTTAGTGAACAGCCTCACTGGTAAAGTGAATGTTACTTTAGCCAAAGGCGTTATTAACGGTATCAATGCAGCGCAAGAGATGTGCCAGACGGTCAATTCTATCTCCTCACTGGGTGGTACCGTAGGTACTACTCAAGCAGTTGATAAATCGACACCTTTTGCCAGCATTAAAGGTATTTTCAACATTAAAAACGGCGTGGTGAGCAACAGTGACTTCAACGCCGATCTAGATGCGATAAACGTCAAAGGTAAAGGCAAAGTTAACTTGCCTAAGCAATCACTCGACTATCGTCTTGGCTTAAATATCAAAGACAACTTATTTAACAAAAGCTGCTCGGTTAACAATAAAATTCAGGGAATCGAATGGCCAGTCGATTGCAAAGGCAAGTTCTCTGATGACCCGCTTAAACTTTGCAAGCTAGATACCAGTATTATTGAAAAGATCGCCAAAAAAGCTCTTGAAGATAAGCTCAAGAAAAAACTCGAAAAGAAGCTTGGCGGCAGCATCAAAGAAAAGACCAAAGCGCTAAAACAAAAAGTGGAAGAGAAAGTACAAGACAAACTAAAAAATGCATTAAAGGGATTGTTTTAATTGGCACTAACAAGCTACAGCCCAGAGCAGTTCAACGGCGCCATACTCAGCTGGTTTGATCAGCACGGGCGCCACGACTTACCTTGGCAACAACACAAAAGCGCTTATCATACTTGGATCTCTGAGATCATGTTGCAGCAGACCCAAGTGCGCACTGTAATACCTTATTTTCAGCGCTTTATTGAGAAATTCCCAGATGTATATTCACTCGCCGCTGCAGATATTGATGAAGTACTGCACTTATGGACTGGACTTGGCTATTACGCGCGCGCGCGCAATTTGCATAAA
>MAAC01017529.1_pt1 | contig 37652 bp, 33 predicted proteins | sample 1115981 | NCBI WGS metagenome assembly MAAC01 (sample SAMN04961126, study PRJNA320927) | seawater metagenome | isolation source: sample BD02T64 sea water enriched with oil for 64 days | place: USA:Gulf of Mexico | collected 2013-07-27 | reverse complement strand
AGGGTTGATTATAAAATGGAAATCGATTTAGATGTCGAAACCCATCAATATAAAGGAACTCAAGAGTTAACCTATACAAATAATTCACCCGATACTATTTATCGGGTGTTTTATCATTTGTACTTTAATGCTTTTCAACCAGGAAGTGATATGGATGTAAGGTCTTTAACTATTTCTGATCCAGATGGAAGAGTTGGAGATCGTATTTCGAAACTATCTCCGGAAGAGATTGGTTATATAAAACCAACCAAACTTACACAAGATGGGAAAGGACTAAATTATAAAATAGTGGGTACAGTTTTAGAAGTAAAGCTAAATACGCCATTATTACCTAATTCCTCTACGGTTTTTAATATGACCTGGGACGCGCAGGTACCATTACAAATTAGACGTTCTGGTAGAAATAGTGCAGAAGGTATTGCGTATTCTATGACACAATGGTATCCAAAATTAGCAGAATACGATTTTGAAGGTTGGCATGCAGATTCTTATATTGGTCGTGAATTCCATGGCGTTTGGGGCGATTTTGATGTGAAAATTAAACTTAATAAGGACTACATTATAGGAGGTACAGGGTATCTTCAAAACGGAGATAAGGAAGGTCTTGGAAAAAAATCAAAAGGGAAAACAAGAACTTGGCATTTTAACGCTCCTAATGTTCATGATTTTACATGGGTAGCAGATAATGAATATATTCATGATAGTATTGAAGGTCCAAATGGTGTCACTTTAAATTTTTACTATAAAAATAATCCAGAGATTATTGAAAACTGGAAAGCACTTCAGTCTAAAACAGCCGATTTGTTAGCTTATTTTAATACACATATAGGTGAGTATCCTTATAAACAATATTCGGTGATACAAGGAGGTGATGGAGGTATGGAATACGCAATGTGTACCTTAATTACAGGAGAAAGAAAATTAAATAGTCTTATTGGAGTTACCGCTCATGAGATGGCACATACTTGGTTTCAATTTTTGTTAGCTACTAACGAATTAAAACACGAGTGGATGGACGAAGGGTTTACAAGTTATATTTCGGGATGGGCTATGAATGAGGTGATGGAGCAAAATAAAGAAAATCCTGTATCAAATTCGTATCGTGGATATAATTACAATGTTAGTACAGGAAATGAACAGCCACTAAGTACTCATGCGGATCGCTATAAAACAAATCAAGGCTACGGAATTAACGCTTATAGTAAAGGTTCTGTTTTTCTAGCTCAATTGGGTTATGTTATAGGAAAAGAAAATCTGGACAAAACCATTAAACGATATTACAATGATTGGAAATTTAAACATCCTACACCTAACGATTTTATTCGTGTTGCAGAAAAAGTATCTGGAGCAGAATTGGATTGGTACTTGATGGACTGGGCGCAAACTACGAATACTATAGATTATGGTATTAAAAATGTGACAACTGAAGATAACAAAACTACAGTATCACTTGAGCGTATTGGTTTAATGCCAATGCCAATAGATATTAATGTAACTTATGAAGATGGCACTTTAGGAACCTATTATATTCCTTTACAAATGATGCGTAAAAACAAACCTAATCAAGAGTGGACAGTTTTACCAGGTTGGGCTTGGGCAAATCCATCCTATTCCTTTGAGGTATCAAATGGAAAAAAAATAAAAAGCATTACTATTGATGCTTCAAAATTAATGGCAGATATTAATTTAGAAAACAATAATTATACGGTGAAATAACTTTTTTTACTATAGATATCAGTACCCTACTTTACTTATTTTTAGTGTTGTAGGGTTTTTTATTTTAAAAATTCTGTGAAATTACCTTGTTTAAAAACTTTTTTTATTTATTTAAAAAGTCTTTAAAATTTCCTTCATAAAGCCTTGGCGGAACTTTTAAATTAAGTTTTTGCTGTTGATCAAAGTCTTTCCAAATTAGATCAACGCCTAAACTTTTGCTCATATCGTACGAATCGTACCTAGAAGTTATCAAGGCATAAATATAGTTTTTATCTAAGGGTGTGTCTCTATAAAATTTTAATACAGCCCCAATTATTACAAAAAAGTTTTCGTTACAGTCTGCCGTTATACTGTGGCAATAAAAAACTGGAGGCGACTGATCTTTATAGTTTACCAAATCATTAATGGTTAAATCGTTCTCCATGAGTTTTTGGTTTTTTATTTTTTGATATGTTTTTAAACTCAAGGGAAAGTATAAACTATGTCCAGCGTAATTTCCAAGTTCATCAGTTACTATTAAATTAAGTTCTGGAAAAATTCTTGCTGTATCTCGTATTAATTGCTTAGAGATTGTTTTTAAAGAATCTCCCTGTAATTGTGTATATCTGATAATATTATCTATGTCTTTTTCGGTTTGTATGGGCCTTATTTTATCATTAATACTGTCCATACTTTCTTTGATCCAGCTTGCTTTGGGTAAATTTTGAAACAATGGTGAAAGTGAATACTTTCTTAAACCAAAATCATAATAAGTCTGTATAGGTTTAGTAGTATTTAAGTTTCTTATTACCTGATGTGGTATAAATGTAATGCTGGCTATTTCTTCTTCCTTTTCAGGTTTTAATAGAGTTTCGTTTTTTTCCCACCTAATTATGGTACGAATATCTACATCAAATTTTGCGGCAAGATCTGCTTGTGAAATGTTATTCTGAACTCGGAAATCAATAATTAAATCCCCTAAAGAGGTATATTTTTTCATGTTTAGCACTTAATTGATTCAAGTAAAATTAACAAATTTTTATTAATTCATGACATGGCATGTCATATTACGAGCTTTAACACTCCTATACTTTTGTAGAAAATTAATAGAATGATTCGTGAAAATTTAGTCTTGCTGGAATATATGGTGAAAAAACGTATAGAAGAAGATACCAAAAGGCTTGAAGCTATTAAAAAGGTAAGTGAACTATTGTTGACAGCTGACATTAACATTGAAAATATTGCTATTGAAAAGCAAGCAAGTATTCTAAAAAAATTAGTAGCAATTAAAGGGAGGCCTTTAAACTATTTTGAACTTGATTTAATTGATGAGATTTTTAAAGTTAATTTTTAATAAAATGTGTCCATGATACAAACCAAGCTCTTGATAATAGAATATGCTACTGTAAATAACCCAAAACAGGATGTTATAAAATTAAACACAATACGTAGTATAAGAAACCTTCTAATGCAAGTTGATTTTATTTCGGAAACAATCCCTTTAGAAAACGCAGGTAAATTAATAGAATTATTAGCCTCTTTAAAAGGAAAGCCTCTTACAAAAGAGGAAGCCATGATAGCTGAAGAATTAATAACAATACAAGTATGATGAAAATAAATTATAGACTCGAGGTAGAATACCAGGTTTTTGAAAAAGATGGAAAGACTTTTTTTGAAACATCAAGTTATGTGTTTAATTCTTCAAACTCTCAACAAAATAGATTTGATGTTATTAATACATACGAAAACTTTCAACATGTATTTAAACTCGCAAGTGAAACCACTCGCGATATTAAATTGTCTGTGATCGAGGTAATCAATAAAAATATTTGTGGATTTAAAATCCCTTTTTTAAACATTTATTATTCCAATAAAGAATTCGATTCGAATAATGTTGGAATGGTTCTTTTAGGGGGCTATTTAGGTGAATTTAATGAGCAATTAAACAGTTTGGTAGATGAACAAAGAGTATAAAAAAAGAGAAAATTAAAGGAATTAAAACCGAAATAATTAAAGATTCCCAAGGGAAACCTTATAGGGTTATAACTCACGGTCCTTTTGAAAAAGAAGATTACAATAGGTTTTACACCATAGGTGTTTAATTGTATTACATGAAGTATAACAAACCAATCTCATACTTGAGGTACAATTGTTTATAGTTGATTAATTGATTTGAGTGGCTGGTAACAGGTCTGCTTAATATCCCCAATTTTAAGTAAGCGGGCGTGAAAGCGTCCGCTTTTTGTTTAAATAAAACGGAAGTGTTAAATATTTCCCAGTGACATGCAATGTCATAAAACTAACTTACTTGTAGTTGTATTTTTGGGGTATGATTAGTTGTTTAAGTTGATTGATTAAAATGGGTGGGTTGATTGACATCCAATTTTAAGTGTAAGGGCGCTTTCGCGCCCTTTTTCATTTTATTTTTTTTCTCCAAATAACATTCTTATTTTTACTTAGACAGTGGGTCTAAACTCATTGTGTAATCGTTAACTATTAAAGTTTTCTTTAAAGAATGGTAAAGCTATTTAAGAATCAATTATACCACATCATTTTTCTTTTAGTATCCTTATGGGCTATTGCATTTATATGCGACATATACCCGTCGTACCTTGTTGGAGAGATGTGGGGAATCTCTACTAAATATTGGTTATATTTAGCACTAGGATCGCCAATTCTTCATCAGATCTATGTTTTGGTTTGTTGGCGTTTAGAGTTGCATTACAAAACCATTTCAAGAACTTTTGGCGACAATGGTTTTGTTTATTATAAGGTTGGTTTTGCGGTTTTAATATTATCTAGACCTATATCCTTATTATTATTGGCAATTTCAAACTCCAATACTCTAACTTTAAATCCTTATTTAAGCTACCTTATTTCTTTACTATTGCTAATCCCTGCTATTTATTTATTTTATTCGGTAAAAAAATATTTTGGAATGGATAGGGCTTTTGGAGAGGATCATTTTGAACCTGAAAAAACAAAAACACTTCCTATGGTTAACCAAGGAATTTTTAAATATACCTCAAACGGCATGTATGTGTTTGGGTTTTTATTATTATGGGTTCCAGGGTTCTTAGTTCTTTCTAAAGTGGCTTTATTAATTGCTTTATTTAATCATGTTTATATATGGATTCATTATTATTATACCGAAAAACCGGATATGGATATTATTTATGGTTTAAAATAAAGATAGTTTTTTTATTTTTTGGTCACCTTATATTAATCTTGTAAGTTTATAAGATAAATTAGTCTTATAATGTTTCTAAAATATCTGATTTTATATTTCTTTTTTTTATTATTAAGCGCTCCCCTTCTTTATTCTCAAACAGATACAATAGGGAAGAAAAGGATGACATTTACAGGTGATTTTAGGTTTAGAATTGAACAGGATTGGAATTCTAGAAAATCAGACGGCACATACCGTGACAACCGTTCTCGTTTGAGATATCGCTTTCGTTTCGGAATGAATTATCAACTCATTGAATGGGCTGAATTAGGAATGCGAATTAGAACGGGGTTTCGAGAAAAACAACAAGATCCACATTTAACTTTGGGAGAAGGGTTTAAAGAATTTAGTACAACCCCTCTCGGATTTGAAAAGTTATATTTTAAAGCGCATTATAAAAACATTTCGGGTTGGCTTGGGAAAAACACATTTCCTTTCATAAAACAAAACGAATTATTTTGGAGTGATAATGTGTTTCCAGATGGTGTTTTTATAAGCGGATTATTCCCTTTTGAATCTTCATTCATACAGTCGCTTCAGTTAAATGGAGGTCATTTTATTTTAGGAACTTCTGGAACTACTTTCGATCAAGATCAATATTTTCAGGGGTTTCAGGTGATAACTTCTCATATTAATAAAAAACTTACTGTATTTCCGTCTTTTTATTATTTTCATGAGATGCCTAATTTTCCTGATGGAAATGAGACATATCGCTTAGATTATTCCATTCTTCAAATTGGGACTAAAGCAACAATAGTTGAAAAACCTAATATAATCGTTGCCTTGGATTATTATCATAATTTAGAAAATTTAAATAACTACGACTCTATTACACATACATTTAAAGATCAAAAAAACGGAGTAGTTGCATCTGTTAATTTAGGAAAATTAACAGCTCGAGGGGATTGGGCTGTTGGCACCACCTATAGTTATATTGAAAAATATGCTATAGTAGATTTCTTTGCTCAAAACGACTGGGCTCGTTGGGATTACTCTTCCCATGGATCTCCAGATGGTAGGCTGAGTAATTTTAAAGGCTTAGAGTTAAATGCTGCCTATTTAATTCGTGAAAACTTTAGGATAAAAATAAGGTGCTTTATGGTGGAACAATTAATTCCGACTGGAGTTTCAAAAGAGACAGGAAATAGAATTAGGTTAGATTTAGATATTGGGTTTTAAATAAGAACCAATACTCTTTTAGAATACTTACATTTACTTCCATGAATTTTCGCTTTCCAAAATCTGAAAAACTAAAAAGTAAAAAAACCATAGAACTTCTTTTTCAAGAAGGAAAATCGGTTTCAAAATTTCCTATAAAAGTGTTTTATCTTCCAATAGTAAACTATGAAAAAACACAAGCTGGATTTGCAGTTCCAAAAAGGAATTTTAAAAATGCAGTAGACAGAAATAGGATTAAAAGACAGCTTAGAGAAGCGTATCGACTTCAAAAACATTTGTTAAAAAACGAAGATGGTTCAAGGTTTGCTCTATTCTTTTTATACCTTGGGAAAGATAAATTACCTTATGACTTTATTGATAGAGGAATGAGGAAGCTTCTAGAAAAAATAAATTAATATAGTTACCCCGCTTCAAGGGCAATACACATGAAAAAGAAAATAGTAGTTCCTGTTCTTGCTTTAGGGATCTTGTTTACTACCATGAGTTTTAAAGGCGATTTTTTTGAAATTGCAAAACAAATAGAAATATTCACCACTCTTTTTAAGGAGTTGAATATGAATTATGTGGATGAGACTACCCCTTCGGTCCTTATGGATAAAGCGATTAAAGGTATGTTGAAAGATTTAGACCCTTATACCGTTTTTTGGAACGAACAAGAAGTAGAAGACGCTCGAATAAATAATTCAGGGATTTATACAGGTATTGGAGCTGCTGTAAATTCAAAAGACAATAAACTAATTATTGTGGAACCATTTAAAGATTTTCCTGCAGACAAAGCAGGTTTAAAAGCTGGAGATGAAATAATTAAAATTGGAGATATTAATCTTTCAGATTTTGAAGGAGATAAAACAGAATTATTAAAAGGTGCTGCTGGTTCTGTGGTAGAGTTATCTTATTCCAGACAAGGAAAAACCGAAACAACTTCATTAACTCGTGGAGCTATAGATGTACATGCAGTTCCATTTTATAAGCTGATCAATAACGATATTGGATATATTGTACTTTCAAAATTTAATCAGAAAACAACAATTGAAACCAAAGCAGCTTTAGAAGAGTTAAAATCTCAAGGCGCCACCAAAATCATCTTAGATTTACGCGGAAACCCTGGTGGATTGCTTAACGAAGCTATCAATGTGGTTAATTTATTTGTTCCAAAAGGGGAGGTGATTACAACTACAAAATCGGTCATTAAAAAATACAACAAAACGTATAAAACAAGATTAGCTCCTATAGATACAGAAATTCCATTGGTAGTGCTTGTAAATGGACGTAGTGCTTCGGCTAGCGAAATTGTTTCTGGAGGATTACAAGATTTAGATCGTGCAGTAATTGTTGGTGCTCGTAGTTTTGGTAAAGGTTTGGTACAGCGTCCTAAAAAACTTACTTACGGAACACAATTAAAAGTTACCATATCAAGATATTATACTCCTAGTGGCCGTTGTATTCAAGCGCTGGATTATTGGAATCGTGATGAGAACGGAGACCCTATACGGTTGGATCCAAAAGAGTATAATGCCTTTAAAACAAAAGGAGGAAGAACTGTTTATGATGGCGGTGGAATCCTTCCAGATATTGAAATTGAATCTGCAAAATTTAGTCCTATTACAACAGCATTATTAAAAGACAGAGGAATTTTCGATTATGCTACAAATTATTATTATTCTCATTCCCTAAAGAATTGGAATGACTTTGTTTTTTCTGAAACTGATTTTCAAGATTTTTTACAATTCTTAAAAAAGAATAATTTTGAATATGAAACTGAAACTGAAAAAGAGTTTGCAGAGGCCCTTCGGAAGGCTGAAGGAGAACATCTTGACAAAGAAATAAAAAATTCTTACAGCAGTTTAATGGATGCTATAGATAGAGCAAAAGACAAAGCATTAGTTGAAAAGAAAGAGGAAATAGTCACTTTAATAAAAGATGAAATTTTAAAACGTTATTTTTATCGAGAAGGAATGTATAATTATCACTTAGAAAAAAGTCCAGAGATTATTGAAGCTGTTAAAGTGTTAAACGATACAAAAAGATATAGTAAAATATTAAAATAATTTATGCCGTCATTTCTTAGTTTTTTTGAAACCATGCCAGTATGGGGTAAAGCGCTTTGGATTATCTTTTTTTTAACTTTCTTTTGGATTTTAGAAGGGGTATATACGTTTTATGCAAATCCAAAAAGTAAATGGAAACATGCAAAAACCAATTTAGTTTTATTATTATTTGTTGTAATTATAAACGCTTTTTTTGGGCTAATACTAACGGTTATAAACGAGTGGTTAAGTAATTCTGGTTTTGGTTTACTTCACCTTTTTGAAGCATCAGTTTGGGTTAAATTATTGCTTTCTGTATTAGTGTTAGATTTTACTTCCCAATATTTAGTCCATTTTTTATTGCACAAGGTACGATGGATGTGGAGACTTCATATTACACATCATACCGACAAACATGTGGATGTTACTACTGGGACTCGTCATCATCCTTTAGATTTTATAATTAGAGAATCATTTGCTTTAACAGTAATAATTATAATGGGAATGCCAATATCCTATTACTTTTTTTATAGAATGTTAACCATCCCTTTTACTTATTTTAATCATGCTAATATATCGCTGCCTTTAAGATTAGATAAGGCATTGAGTTATGTAATTGTCTCCCCTAATATGCATAAGTTTCATCATCATTATCAGTTGCCTTGGACCGATAGCAATTATGGGAACGTACTTTCTATTTGGGATCGAATCTTTGGAACTTTTGTATATGATGACCCTAAAAAAATTCAATACGGATTAGATTCCTCAGACCATACTGATGATGAAAATGTATTGGTACAACTCACTATTCCTTTTAATAAAGAAGTTAAATCAATTGAAAAATAGAACCCTTCTATTCTGTAACATTTGTAACTGTTGGTCTTTTTAGGTTCCATTAATTTTGTTAAAATTTAAACCTTAAATTATGAGTTATTATTTTAATAAAATTGTCGCTACCAAAAATTTTGAAGAAGCAATTGAGCAAGTAACCACTTCTTTAAAAGAAGAAGGTTTTGGTATATTAACTGAAATTGACATTCAAAAAGCTTTTAAAGAAAAAATTGATGTGGATTTTAAAAAGTATCGAATCCTTGGAGCTTGTAATCCACATTTTGCACACAAAGCGTTATTAGTGGAAGATAAAATTGGGGTGTTTTTACCTTGTAATATTATTGTAGAAGAACATGAGAATGGGGATATTGAAGTTTCTGCAATAGACCCTATTGCCTCTATGAATGCTGTTAATAATGATGCCTTAGGAGACTTTGCTTTAGAAATACAAGAAAAAATGAAAAGTGTAATTAAAAAATTAGAATAAAAAAATATGGAGGGTTTGGTAAGTTTAAAAACAACAATAAGGGTAAAGGATTTTGAGACTTCTAAGATGTTTTATACCACGATATTAAATTGTAAAATTGTTGAAGAGTATGATGATAACAATGGCTCTCGAGGTTGTATTTTAAGAATTGGCTCTGAAGAAAGTAATGCATTTGTTGAAATATCAGAAATTGAACCTAAGCATGATTGTTTTAATTCATCGTTTAAAAAAGACTTTCTTAATGATAAAATAGACTTACAGATTAAAACAAACTCCATAGAATATTGGGCTGAAAAACTACAAAACTTATGGAAAGTTCGTGGACCTATTGATCGTCCCTGGGGATCTAAATATTTATATCTTAGAGATCCAGATGGTTTGCAAATAATAATTTATCAAGAAAATAAGTAATTTAATTTTTAGCTTATAGGGTTGCGGTGAAAATTAAATAATTATTCTTTTACCATGGCAATGTGTGGGATTCCATCTTCTAAATACTCTTTCCCAATAGCATTAAAACCAAGATTTGTGTAAAATTTATCGAGATAACATTGGGCAGATATTTTTATAAGTTTTGTGGTATAATGGTTTTTAATAGCTTCAATTGAAGCAATCATTATATCGTTTCCAAACTTATATTTTCGTTGTGATTTTTCAACAACAACTCTTCCAATAGAAGCTTCCTTAAAATAATAACCTGGTTTAAAACAACGAGTATAAGCAACTATTTCACCTTCTTTTGTACCTATAACATGAAGAGCCTTATCGTCTTTTCCATCGATATCTTGATATACACAATCTTGCTCCACTACAAAAACTTCGGACCGAAGTTTTAATATTTCATATAGTTCTCTATTTGTGAGTTGATCGAATGTTTTTACGTTTATCTCCATAATTAATCTTGCACAACCATGTCTTTTGAATCACATTTTTGAAACTCTGGTTGAATATTTATATGATTAATACCAAAATCATGGTACAGTACTTCTTCTATTTGACTTAATGTTTTTTCAAATTCGGTTAAAGTGATGTTTTTATAAAAATCGATATGCGCTTCCATATGTACTTCTTCTTCATTTAATTGCCAAATATGAATATGATGCACATTTTTAATTTCTGGAATTTGTAAAATAGTAGTATTAATTTTTTCTAAATTAATATCCTCTGGAGTAAATAACATTAATACTTTAAAGGAAGTTTTTAATAAGTCGTAACCCATATATAAAAGATAGATCGCTATTAGTATGGTAAGTACACTATCTACCCAAAACCATTGAAAATATTTCATTAACAAGCCACCAATAAATACTGCTACAGATGCTGCCATATCTGTAAATAAATGAAGATAGGCAGAACGCATGTTCATATTTTCTTTAGCTTCACTTTTTAGTAAAAGTACACTAAACCCATTTGCGAATGTCGCTAAAAGTGCCAACCAAATTACGAGTCCGCTTTCAATTTCTTGAGGATTAAAAAAACGTTCTATCGCTTCATATACTAAGTAAAAAGCAACAATAATTAGAGTGGATGAATTTATAAACGCAGCAATAATTTCAGCCCTTTTATAACCAAAGGTTCTTTTAAAAGAAGCGTCTTTTTTTGTAAATAAATCTGCTATATAACTAATAATAAGAGAAACAACATCACTAAAATTATGAAGTGCGTCTGATAATAATGAAAGACTACCAGATATTAAACCACCAATAACCTGAGTTATTGTAATAATGATGTTTAAAACAATGGTTAGTAAAAGTTTCTTTCCTTTTAAATCACCATGATCATGCTGTTTTGAATGATTATGTGTATGGTGATGTTCCATTTTATTAAGAACAAGGAATTTTATCTACTCTGTTTTGATGACGGCCTCCTGCAAATTTGGTATTTAAAAAAATTTCTACCATCGCTAATGCTTGTGGAATACTTGTAAACCGAGCAGGAATACTTAAAATATTAGCATCGTTATGTAATCGTGCTAATTCGGTTAATTCTTTTGTCCAACATAATGCTGCCCGTACCTTTTGATGTTTATTAGCTGTCATAGCAGCGCCATTTCCAGATCCACAAATTATAATTCCTAAATCTACTTTATTAGTTGCTACATCTTCAGCAACAGGATGAATAAAGTCTGGATAATCTACACTATCAAAGGTATCGGTTCCATAGTTGTTTACATGTATATCTTTACTTGTTAATAAATCTATAATTGCTTTTTTATAATCTGGACCTGCGTGATCGTTTCCTATTGCTATTTTCATGAGAAGAATGTTTTTGCAAAGATATTAGATATAATCAATAATAACTTTATTATTTCTATCCGTTAACAAACTGTTAATAACTGTTAATATCAAATCAATAATTAAATTTTGATTTTAATATTAAATTATTCATATACTTTTTTAATTTAATTATCCAAATAAGTTAGCTATCAATTATAGAAAAGTTATCTGTTTATTAAACTTGTTTTTCAACCAAAAAAATTAAAATACTTATTAAAAAATCATTGTTAGTAAAGGTTGTTTACAACTGTTAATCTATTTACCTATTTACTTATTATTCAGATAAAAAACCTGTTGAATTGATGTTAATAATTATATAAAAAAATCATTTATCTCAAATTCAAAATAAAAGGTTAAAAAGTTATGCTAACTATTAACAAGCTATAATAAGCACTATTTTTATTTTAAAATTTATTAAAAAAAAAGTATATTATATTATATATGTTAATAACATAAAATCTAAACTATTTTTAAGGAAGCAGCCTTATCTAAATCGTTTATTATTTTGATAGTTCGCTCTTCATCTTCTTTATGAACTTGTAATCTTATTCCCCCGAAAGCGTTGGAATGAAAAGGGAGAATATTGATTACGGTTTCATTTAAAAAAACATATCTTATTTCTTCTTGCTGGAGCAATAACTCCAAAACAGCATAATCACTAGGAAAAGTAAATCGAGCAACGGTTATAAAGTCTTCCATATCATCTAACTTTTAATAACTCTAAGATAATGATTTAATAATATCTCTATAACTTTATAAGTCTTACATTTACAATTAATAAAATTAAACAATGTCGAAAAGAAATAAGAGGCGAAAAAACACAAACACAGACAATCTTACTCAAAGCATCCTTACCATTTTAAGGAAACAAAATTCAACCCCTATAAATTATAAACAAATTGCATCTAGTTTAGGTGTTAGGGATACAAGTACAAGAAATTTAATAATAAAAAAATTAAAGAAGCTTCAATTGGAAGATAAAATTGAAGAAATAGAAAGAGGAAAATACATCATTAAATCCTCAAGAAATTACTATACCGGTATTGCAGATGTTACCTCAAGAGGTCAAGCTTATATTATTGTTGAAGAATTAGAAGAAGATATCTTTATCAATAATAAAAACTTAAATCACGCCTTAAATGGTGATACTGTAGAAGTATATGTTTTTAAAAGAAGAAAGGGAGGAAAGCAAGAAGGGGAAATAACAAAAATTATTCAAAGAAAACGTACTGAGTTTGTAGGTATAATACAAATTAAAGAACGATTTGCTTTTGTAGTTTCTTCAGATGCTAAAATGTACACCGATATTTTTATTCCAAAAGCTAATATTAATGAAGCTAAAGATGGAGAAAAAGTACTGGTTTCTTTAGAAGATTGGCCAGAAAAAGCAGATTCTCCTTATGGAAATATAATTAAAGTACTTGGAAAACCTGGAGATCACGATACCGAGATTCATTCAATTTTAGCTCAATACGGATTACCTTATGAATTTCCGAAAGAAGTTGAAGATTATGCAAATAATATAAATACTAAAATTCATCCAGAGGAAATTAAAAAGAGACGCGATATGCGTTCAGATTTAACCTTCACGATCGATCCAAAAGATGCTAAAGATTTTGATGATGCTTTATCTTTTAAAATATTAGACGATAATACTTATGAAATAGGAATTCATATTGCAGATGTATCGCATTATCTTCAACCAGGAACTATTTTAGATGATGAAGCATATGAGCGTGCTACTTCGGTTTATTTGGTAGATCGAGTGGTGCCTATGTTACCAGAAGTCTTATCAAATAACGCTTGTTCTTTAAGACCAAATGAAGAAAAATTTACCTTTTCTGCGGTTTTTAAAATGAATAACAAAGCGGAAGTAATCAATAAGTGGTTTGGTAGAACGGTAACTTATAGTGATGCTCGTTTTGCTTATGAAGAAGCGCAGTATGTTATAGAAAATCAAGAAGATTTAATTCATGAAATTCCAAATGAAATTTCGATAACAGGAAAAAGTTATGCCGTAAAAAAAGAAATTTCTGAAGCCATCCTAAAAATGGATGATATCGCTAAAATTCTTCGAAAGAAAAGAATGAATCAAGGAGCGATTTCGTTTGATAAAGTGGAAGTTAAATTCAACCTAGATGAAAATAATACCCCAGTAGGTGTCTTTTTTAAGGAAAGTAAAGATGCTAATAAACTTATCGAAGAGTTTATGTTATTAGCCAATCGTAGTGTTGCCGAATTTATAGGAAGGCAATCGGTAAAACAAACTTTTGTATATCGTATTCATGACCAACCAGACGATGAAAAACTAGCGGCTTTAGAAAATATAATTAGACAATTCGGGTACAAACTAGACACACGAGATAAAAAATCTACTTCTACTTCTTTAAATAAATTATTAAAAGATGTTTCAGGAAAAAAAGAACAAAATTTAATAGATACTCTTGCTATTCGGTCTATGAGTAAAGCGGTTTATACCACTAATAATATTGGTCATTACGGTTTAGCATTCGATTATTATACTCATTTTACATCGCCTATTCGTCGTTATCCTGATGTAATGGTTCATCGTTTATTACAACATTATTTAGAAAAAGGAAAATCTGCAGACGGCAAACAATACGAAGATAAATGTGCCCACAGTAGTGAAATGGAGGGATTAGCTGCAAGAGCAGAACGGGAAAGTATAAAATACATGCAAGTTAAATACATGTCCGATCATAAAGATAATAACTTTTTAGGAGTTATTTCTGGGGTCACCGATTGGGGAATTTATATAGAAATTATCAGTAATAAATGCGAGGGAATGGTACGACTACAAGATATGAAAGACGATCATTATGTATTTCATAAAGAAGAGTTTGCTGCCATTGGAGATCGATCTAAAAAAGTATATCAATTAGGAGACGAGGTGTATGTTCGTGTTAAAAATGCAGATTTGGTTAGAAAACAATTGGATTTTGAAATGTTAGGATCTAAAAATGATGTTGAAGATTAAGTAACATAAATAAATCAAGAACAAAGTATTTAGTACTTTTGTACCACCATGTTCGACGGTTTATTATATGCGGCTTTTTACGGTTTTCTTCTTGCATTTGCAATTGGTCCGGTATTTTTTACCCTTATCGAAACCAGTATAACAAAAGGATTTAGAGCAGCCGTATTCTTTGATCTAGGTGCTATTTTTTCAGATATTATTTTTATTCTTATCGCTTTTTATAGTACCAGTATGATACTAGAAAAAGTAAAAGATGACCCGGGTTTATTAATTTTTGGAGGGGTAGTTTTAATTGCTTTTGGAGCGATTTCTTATATTCGAACCGCAAAATCGTTTATAAAAATTGTTAGAGAACATTATTCCGTAACTACTAAAAAAAACCATGGCGGACTTTTCTTAAAAGGATTCTTACTAAATTTTGTAAATTTTGGAGTATTAGCGGGTTGGATAGCTACGATTGTTATCGCACAAGCAATAACCACTCAAAAAAACGGCGTATTTTTATTTTTAACCACCGTATTAATTACACTATTTCTTACCGATTTATTTAAAATTTTCCTTGCAAAAAAACTAAAAAGTAATCTTACTCCTCGTTTTATTATCAAAACAAAAAAATGGGTAAGTATTTTAATTATTGGTTTTGGAATTTTATTATTACTTCAAGGAATTTTCCCTGATAAACTACAAGAAGGGATGGAGCGAATTCCAGTAACTACAGAAATTATAGAATAAAAAAAACCTCCAGATAAATTCTGAAGGTTTTGGAGGCGTCGAGCGGATTCGAACCGCTGTAAGAGCTTTTGCAGAGCCCGGCCTAGCCACTCGGCCACGACGCCCTAAATTCTTGTAAAATCAAGAATATCTTTTAGAGATGCCAAATATACTATAAAGTTAAACTTTTTCAATTAAAAAACAACTTATCTTTTTGAAGCTAAAGTTACACTAACCTCTGCCACATCACCACCAATGGGTGGGTTAATTTTAGCAACTGTAACACTTACATAACTAACTTGCGAAATGGATTTTAATATATTGTCTATAATTCGTTTTCCAACGTGTTCTAATAACTTAGATCGTATTGCCATTTCCTCTTTCACTATTTTGTTAAGTAAGACATAATCAACAGTGTCATGTAATTCATCTGAATTCTGTGCCTTATTTAAATTGGCTCTAACCTTAAGATTTACTAAATAATCGGAACCTATTTGTCCTTCCTCCATCATACAGCCATGGAAAGCATAAATTTTAATATTTTTTAACCGTATCGTACTCATTTCAACTATTTTTGCAAATGTACAATTCCCATAAACATTGCGGGATTTTATAAAGTTTAATTTTTTTTATAAAGTAAAAATAATGTCATATACAACAGAACCTCTCCATTTTATAGAGCACATTATAGAAGAAGATTTAGCCAACGGAATGCCGAAAGATAGTTTGCGTTTTCGATTTCCTCCAGAACCCAACGGATATTTACATATTGGCCACACAAAAGCTATTGGAATAAGTTTTGGATTGGGTGAAAAATATAAAGCCCCAGTAAACCTTAGGTTTGACGACACCAATCCTGCAAAAGAAGAACAGAAATATGTAGATGCAATTAAAGAAGACATTGCATGGATGGGTTATCAATGGGATAAAGAATTGTATTCTTCAGATTATTTTAAACAACTTTACGATTGGGCAATACTATTAATAAAAGAAGGAAAGGCCTATGTAGATTCTCAGTCAAGTGAAGAAATGAGAGTTCAAAAAGGTACTCCTACACAAGTTGGGAGTAATAGTCCCTTTCGTGATCGATCTATTGAAGAAAATTTAGATCTATTTCAGAGAATGAAAGAAGGCGAATTTGAGGAAGGATCTTATGTACTACGTGCTAAAATAGATATGGAAGATCCTAATATGTTAATGCGAGATCCATTAATGTATCGGATTTTAAAAAAATCACACCACAGAACAGAAAATGATTGGTGTATATATCCGATGTATGATTGGACACACGGCGAAAGCGATTATATTGAGCAAATTTCACACTCTTTGTGCTCTTTAGAATTTAAACCTCACAGAAAGCTTTATAATTGGTTTAGGGATGAGGTTTATAATTTCAGTTCAGATGAATATCCAAGACCACCAAAACAACGTGAATTTGCAAGACTAAACTTAAGCTATACCATTATGAGTAAACGAAAGTTGCTTACACTGGTAGAAGAAAATATAGTAAGCGGTTGGGACGATCCTAGAATGCCAACCATTTCTGGTTTGAGAAGAAGAGGATACACTCCAACAGCAATAAAAAAGTTTATTAGTGCTGTAGGGGTAGCAAAACGAGAAAATATAATTGATGTTTCGCTGCTTGAATTTTGTATTCGTGAAGATTTAAATAAAAAGGTACCTAGAGTTATGGGAGTTTTAAATCCTATAAAACTAATAATTGATAATTATTCTGAAGGAAAAGAAGAGTGGTTAAAAGCTGAAAATAATCCTGAAGATGATAAAGCTGGATTTAGAGAAATTCCTTTTTCAAAAGAACTTTTTATCGAAAGAGAAGATTTTAAAGAAGAAGCTAGTAGTAACTTCTTTAGACTGACCCTAGGAAAAGAAGTACGTTTAAAAAACGCATATATTATTAAGGGAGAATCTGTAGTAAAAGATAGTAATGGAAATATTACTGAAATACACTGTACCTATGACCCGGATACCTTAAGTGGATCTGGAACCGAAGCAAGCTTACGAAAAGTAAAAGGAACCTTACATTGGGTTTCTATAAAACATGCAATTAAAGCCGAAGTAAGGGTATATGATCGACTTTTTGTGGATGAAGCACCAGACAGTCATAAAGACAAAGGTTTTATGGATTTTATAAACCCAAACTCTTTATCTATTTCTGAAGCGTATTTAGAACCAAGTCTTTCCAACGCAAAACCCGGTGATAGCTTTCAGTTTCAGCGATTGGGTTATTTTAATATGGATATCGATAGTACATCAGATACATTAGTTTTTAATAAAACGGTCGGATTAAAAGATTCTTGGACAAAGAAAAGACCTGTTCAAAAACAAAACATAGTACAACCTAAACCACAGGTTTCAGCTATATCTCAAGTAATAAAATTTGGAAAAAAATACACTAAATTTCCTTCAGAAAAGCAAGAAGAAGTAAAGGTTAAAATTCAAGAATTAGCGAAAAACATTAGCTATGACGAGCTTCAACCATTATTTGGAACTGCTGTAAAAAAAGCAGGAACTCGAATTGTTACGATGATTAGTTTGGGTGTTTTATTAAAAGCTGGACAAGAAAGAAACGAAGAAATAAATGTGTTCGTCAATAAAGCCTTAGAAGATAAGAATGAGCTTTTGGTGAAGGAAGCAAAAAACCTATAAATTAAAAAGGTTGTGTTTTGTAAACACAACCTTTTTAATAATTCTTAATATTCAAAATCTTCTTGTGGAGGTGATTTGGGTTTTCTTTTCTTATTTACAATTCCTTTTGCTTCATTTTCTTTCTTCATTTCTTCTCCTAATAGATTACTTGCAGCAAAGGAAGTAATCATTTCGTTTAACATATTACTTCCTGCTTGAGGAGCGTTTGGCATTAAAATTAAATTTGAATTGGTTTTTTCACCTAACGATTGTAATGTATCATAATGTTGTGTTACCACAATTAACGCTGAAGCTTCCTGAGAATTGATCCCCACATTATTTAAAACATCGACACTTTCTTCCAGTCCACGAGCAATTTCACGTCGTTGGTCTGCGATACCTTGTCCCTGTAAACGTTTACTTTCAGCCTCTGCTCGTGCTTTTGCTACAATTTTGATACGCTCTGCTTCTGCTTCATACCCTGCAGCTACTTTTTCTCGTTCGGCAGCATTAATACGATTCATCGCTTCTTTTACTTGAACATCTGGGTCTATATCGGTAACTAGAGTTTTTATAATATCATATCCGTAATTAATCATTGCCTCGTTCAACTCTCTTTTTACAGCGATTGCAATATTATCTTTACGAACAAAAACATCATCTAACCTCATTTTTGGAACTTCGGCACGAACTACATCAAATACATAGGATGTAATTTGATCGTGTGGACTTTGAAGCTTATAAAATGCATCATATACATTTTCTCTTATTACTTGAAACTGTACCGAAATTTTTAGTTTTACAAAAACATCATCTTTCGTTTTAGTTTCCACTAGGACATCTAATTGTTGAATTTTTAAATTCATTCTACCAGCAATTCGTTGCACAATAGGTATTTTTAATTGCAATCCAGAATTACGAATACTCGAAAATTTACCAAAATTTTCGATAATAACTGCGGTTTGTTGCTTAACAATAAAAAACACCGAGAATAAAAGAAATATTCCTATTATAATAAAAGGAAGGCCAAATAAATAATTCATAAAGTTTTAATTTTTAATTAATTGTTTTGTTGAAGATACGAAAATAAAGCTATTTTTATCCGCTATAAAACCTCCCTTTTAATTATGAGTCTTAAAAACCTGTTTTTTGTTACCATAGCCTTTTTATTTGTTCAACAAGCTTTTTCTCAACGAAATTATAATCACTATAATCGAATTGGAATAACTGCAGGATATACGCTTTTCGATATATCAACCTCAGACTTAACCACAAAACAAGCAGGAGGCTTTATGCTTGGCTTTACCACACGTGGTGCTTTTAGAAATAATTTTGATTTGATTTACGGACTTAATTTTTATAACACTAAAGTTGAGGTTTTAGGAAGGAATCCTATTTCGTTTACAGATACTGAATATATAGACTATACGGTTCAGGCAGTTCAAATAAATTTTTTAGGAAGTTACAATATTATAAAACATCACCTAAGCCTCGAGTTTGGTCCCATTTTAAATATTAATGGTAAAATGAAAGTGGACTCAGAAAAGTTTGAAGATTATATTTTAGATGGATACGATAATTTAATAGCTACAGATATAGAAGACATCTCTCCTTTTAATTTTTTAGTAACCGGTGGAATTACTGGAGGCTTTCAAAGCTTTAGAGCAAGTGTTCAATACCAATATGGTGTTTCCAATATGTTGAATAAGCTAAATGAAAAAGATTTAGAAAACACAGATTTTAAAGGAAATAGTACCACCATAATCTTAGCTTTGGTTGTTTATTTTTAGTAAGAATATAAATTTATTCTACCCCATAAACTCAATAGCTTTTTCAATTCTGGAAATGGTTTCTTCTTTTTCTATAATCGAAGCAATATCAAATACATCTGGTCCTTTCATTTCGCCAACCAATGCAAGTCGGAGCGGCATCATTACCTTTCCAAACCCCATTTCTTGCGAAGTAACCCACCCTTTAATCTTCTCTGAAATTTTTTCTGAAGTAAATTCAGACATCTCTTTTAATAGATCAACGACATTCTTAAGAATTTCAGGAGTATCCTCTTTAAATGCTTTTTTGGAAGCTTTTTCATTATAACTTTCTGGAGCTATAAAGAAGAAATCGCCCAAGTCCCATAAATCTGAAACAAAAGTGGCGCGTTCTTTTAATAAACCTACAACCTTAATAAGTAATTCGTTGTCATTTCTAGTGAAACGAGAAGTCTCAAGAGAACCTTCATTGTTATTTATAACAGGCAAGAATAATTTCGCCAATTCGGCATCGGATTGTTGTTGTAAATAATGGTGTTGAAACCATTTGGTTTTATCGGGATCAAACTTTGCTCCCGCTTTATTAACCCTGCTTAAGTCAAACGTTTCAATTAATTCATCAAGGCTAAAAATTTCTTGTTCAGTACCAGGATTCCAGCCCAATAATGCCAACATATTGATCACCGCTTCTGGCAAATAACCATCTTCTCTATATCCCGAAAATAAATCGCCTTCTGCAGTTTTCCAAGCCAAAGGAAAAACAGGAAAGCCCATTTTATCCCCATCTCGTTTGCTTAACTTTCCTTTCCCCACAGGCTTCATAATTAAAGGTAAATGTGCAAATTCTGGTGCATCCCATTCCAAAGAGCGATATAATAATATATGCAAAGCCATGGATGGCAACCACTCTTCACCACGAATTACATGGGTGATTTCCATTAGATGATCATCTACAATATTCGCTAAATGATAGGTAGGCATCCCATCACTTTTAAACAAAACCTTATCGTCCAAAATATTAGTGTCTATTTGAACATCTCCTCTAATAATATCCTTTAAATGAAGGGTTTCGTTGGTAGGTGTTTTAAATCGGATTACATAGTTTTCACCTGTCTCCAGTTTTGAGTTCACTTCTTCAGAAGATAGTGCTATTGAATTATTTAGACTATTGCGGTTATGCCAATTGTAAATAAAGGTCTTTTTTTCTGCCTCATATTCTTTTCGCATAGCATTTAATTCTTCTGAAGAATCAAAAGCATAATACGCATGACCCGAAGCGATTAATTGTTCGGCATATTCTTTATATAAATGTTTGCGCTCACTTTGACGGTAAGGTGCAAACTTCCCTTCCTTTTCAACGCCTTCATCAAAGGGGATATTTAGCCAGTTCAAAGCCTTCACAATATAGTTTTCAGCCCCTTCCACATAACGGGTTTGATCGGTATCTTCGATACGCAACACAAAATCTCCTCCGTGTTTTTTTGCGAATAAATAGTTAAATAATGCGGTTCTTACCCCTCCAATATGTAATGGCCCTGTTGGACTCGGTGCAAAACGAACTCTTACTTTTTCCGACATGAAATTTATACTTAAATATGAAGACGCAAAGGTACAACTATGAATGTCCTTATTAAAAGTAGAAATTGGTTTAATTATTGTTACAAAAACATTAACAGGTTTTTAAAAAAGATTATAGTATTTTCGATGTAGAATACCTGTGTCTTATATTGAGTTTATCGAAATGAAGCAGGAATATTAATTTTAAAATTGCGTTTTGTCGGGAGAGATACCTGCCTACGTAGGTATTTATGAGTAGTTTTTCTATCATCCAGCAAAAACTGGAACAATTTATTAAAAAGTACTATATAAGCGAATTAATTAAAGGAGCGATTCTTTTTTTCGCTATAGGCCTCTTATATCTTTTAATCACTTTATTAGTGGAACATTATTTATGGTTAGATCCCACAGGTAGAACCCTATTATTCTGGTCCTTTGTTTTGGTAGAAACCGCATTATTTCTACGGTTTATTGCTTACCCCTTATTAAAGATTTTCAGTTTACAAAAAGGAATCGATCATGAAGAAGCATCGAAATTAATAGGAAATCATTTTCCTGAGGTAAGTGACAAGCTTTTAAATGTTATTCAGTTAAATCAGAACCAACGCGAATCTGAATTACTTTTGGCAAGTATCGATCAAAAATCTTCAGAGTTGCAACCCATTCCGTTTAAACATGCCGTTAATTTTAAAAAAAACAGCAAGTATTTAAAGTATGCTGCAATACCAATAATAGTATTTTTACTCTTTAGCACATTAGGAGACAAAGATATTTTTTCAAAAAGCTATAAACGGGTCGTAAATTACGACACCGCTTATGAACCACCTGCTCCGTTTTCTTTTGCACTTATCAACAACTCATTAAGGGGCATTGAAAACAAAAGTTTTACCTTAAAGATTCAAACTCAAGGAGAGTTTGTCCCCGAAAATGCAAGCATCACCTATAATAACGAAACCTATTATCTAATACCCACTACATTAGGCTTATTTGAGTATACGTTTTTAAACATTGAAGAGCCGATAACGTTTCACCTTAAAGCCAACAAAGTTGTATCTCAAAATTATACTTTAGACGTTATTAAGACACCCTCGTTAGTTACTTTCGAAATGGCATTAGATTATCCTTCTTATACTGGTAAAAAAGATGAAATTCTAAACAGTACTGGAAATGCTATTATTCCTGAAGGAACTAGAGTTCATTGGGAAATGAAAACTAAAAACACCGATGAGGTTGCGTTAAAAACTAAGGATAGTATTTATCATTTTACTTCAGAAAAGGAGGCTTATATTTTTGAAAAAAGAGTTTTTCGAAAATTAGATTATGCAATTACAACTTCCAATAAAGAATTGAAGGATTACGAAAACTTATCATTTACACTAGGCGTTATTCGAGATGAATACCCAGAGATTAATGTACAATCAAAACAAGATAGTACGAGCAGTCAAAAAGTGTATTTTTTAGGAAACGTCTCCGACGATTACGGACTCACTAAATTACAATTGGTGTATTTTCCATTGGGAGATGAACAACAAAAGGAGACCATTCCTCTAAAATTAAATGCTTCAAATTTTGATCAATTTGTTTATAGTTTTCCAGGGGACAACCAATTAACAGATGGCGTTTCTTACGAATATTATTTCGAGGTTTTCGATAACGATGCCATCCATAATTATAAGGCTAGCAAATCAGCAATATATTCTTTTAGAAAATTAACCAAAGATGAGATTGAAAAGGAACAACTTCAACATCAAGAAAACACAATTAAAGGACTAGACAAGTCTCTTGAGAATATGAAAGACCAAGATAAAATTCTGGAAGAACTTTCTAAAAATCAAAAAGAAAAGAATGAGTTGAATTGGAATGATAAAAAGAAATTAGAAAATTATATTAAGAGACAGCAGCAACAGGAAGAGATGATGAAGAAGTTCTCTAAGGAATTAAAAGAGAATTTAGAAAACTTTCAACCAGAAAATAAAGAAAAAGACCCTTTTAAGGAAGAACTTGAAGAAAGGTTTAAAGAAAATGAAGAACAATTAAAAGAAAACGAAAAATTACTAGAAGAGTTAGAAAAGTTGCAGGATAAAATTGAAAAAGAAGAACTTACGGATAAACTTGAAAAACTTTCAAAACAAAATAAAAACCAAGAAAAAAACCTAGAACAGTTAGTAGAACTCACCAAACGATATTATGTGGCTAAAAAAGCTGAAAAGCTTGCCGAAGAACTTGAAAAACTAGCTGAAGAGCAAGAGAAATTATCTGATGCTCCTGAGGAAGAAAACACCAAAGAAAAACAAGAAAAAATCAATAAGAAGTTTGAAGAATACAAGAAAGAAAAAGAAGAGCTTCAAAAAGAGAATAAAGACTTAAAAGAACCTATGGATATTCCTGACGATAAAAAAGAGGAAGAAGAGGTTCAAGAAGAACAAGAAAAAGCTACAGATAAATTAGAACAAGAAAACAAGCCCGGCGCATCTAAAAATCAAAAAAAGGCAGCTCAAAAAATGAAGAAAATGAGCAAACAAATGCAAATGCAAATGCAAGGAGGGCAAATGGAATCTATGGACGAAGACCTTGAAATGTTACGCCAAATTGTTGACAATTTAGTGGTGTTTTCCTTTGAACAAGAAGATTTGATGGAAGACTTTAATACCATAGATTACGGGAATCCATTATTTGGAAAAAAATTAATTATTCAAAACGACTTAAAACAAAACTTTGAACATATAGATGATAGTATTTTTGCCCTTTCTTTAAGACAGCCTATGATTGGTGGAGCGATTAATAAATCGCTAACGAATGTTTTATTTAACCTTGATAAAAGCTTAGAACGACTAGCTGATAATCAATTAAGACAAGGGATATCAAGTCAACAATATACCATAACAGGAGCAAATGAATTGGCAATCCTATTAAGTGATGTTTTAAATAATATGCAAAACCAGATGAGTATGTCAGGTTCAGGAAAAGGGAGTGGAAAAGGTAAAGGAAAAGGAGAGGGTGAAGGAGAAGGTTTCCAGCTCCCAGATATCATAAAAAAACAAGAAAGCCTAAACGAGAAAATGGGAGAAGGTGTTGATAAGGGTAAAAAAAGTGGTAAAGATGGCAAAGAGGGAGAAGGAGAAGGTCAAGGTGAGGGAGAAGGAAAAGGAGAGGGAGAAGGTCAGGGTGATGGTTCTGGCGAAAATGGAAAAAACGGAAAAGGGAATAAAGAAGGAAGTCAAGAAGGCAATGAAACGGAAGGGTTAGGGGAACAAATGAATGGAGATCTTTATGAAATTTATAAAGAACAACAAATGCTTCGTCATCAATTGGAAGAAAAATTTCGTCAACTTGGCAATAAAGGAAATGCAAATAACCTACTTCGGCAAATGGAAGACATCGAACAGCAATTATTAGACAAGGGATTTAATGAACCGACCTTAGAAAAAATGCTGAATTTAAAACATGAACTCCTAAAATTAGATAAAGCTGCTTTTGAACAAGGTCAAGAAATGAAGCGGGAATCTAAAACCAACATCTCTAAGTTTGAAAATCCTAACACAATAGACTCAGAAGATATAAAAAAATATTTTAACACAACCGAAATATTAAATAGGGAGGCGCTACCTTTACAACAAGAATACAAGCAAAAAGTTCAAGAATATTTTAAAAAAACCAATGATTAAATTTTATTCTGAAACAGATTTTAACCTTCAGCAAGAAGCTGATATTTCAAAATGGATTTTAAAAATTATCACATCTGAAGGATTTGAAGAAGGAGAAGTCTCTTTTATTTTTTGTGATGATGAGTATCTCCATAAATTGAATGTAGAGTTTTTAAACCATGACACTTTAACCGACATTATTAGCTTTGACAATAGTTTGGGTAAACAAATTAATGGGGACATCTATGTTTCAGTAGAACGTATAACAGAAAACGCAAACACTTTTGAAACTTCTTTTGTAAACGAATTACATCGCGTAATTATCCACGGAATCCTTCATTTTTGTGGGTTTAAAGATAAATCTGAAACTGATGCCAAAATAATGCGTTCTAAAGAAGATGAAGCGCTTTTGTCGCGTGATTTTGTTTAATTCACTGAATATCAAAACAATACACATTTAATATATTGATTTTAAGTTAATTAACTATATTTGCACCCAATTTTTACCCTTCAGCTTAGCTCAAGGAGCTTTTGATTAAGATTTGATTATAATTCAATACTAATAATCAACATTTAAATACAATTTAAAACTAAATGTTCCACGTGGAACAATTAAGAGAATATGTTTCCAAATATATATGATGTTATCGTAGTTGGTGCGGGCCACGCAGGTTCAGAAGCAGCAGCAGCAGCAGCCAATTTAGGTTCAAAAACCTTATTGATTACCATGAACCTTCAAAACATTGCACAAATGTCTTGTAATCCTGCTATGGGCGGTATTGCCAAGGGACAAATAGTTAGAGAAATTGACGCATTAGGAGGTTATAGCGGCATAGTTTCAGACCATACCGCGATACAGTTTAAGATGCTTAATAAATCTAAAGGACCTGCAATGTGGAGTCCTAGGGTGCAAAGTGACCGCATGCGTTTTTCTGAGACCTGGAGAGATATGTTGGAAAAAACAGAGAATCTTGATTTTTACCAGGAAATGGTTTCAGGACTATTAATTGAAAACGATACAGTTATTGGAGTAAAAACATCGTTAGGTGTAGAAATTAGATCGAAATCTGTGGTGTTAACCAATGGTACTTTTTTAAATGGTATTATACACATTGGTGATAAAAATTTTGGAGGAGGAAGAGCTGGAGAAAGAGCTTCAAAAGGAATTACTGAAGAGCTTCTAGATTTAGGGTTTGAATCAGGAAGAATGAAAACTGGAACACCTCCAAGAGTGGATGGAAGGTCTTTGGATTTTTCAAAAATGATAATACAACCAGGAGACGAACATCCAGAAAAGTTTTCTTATTTAAAATCTACAAAAGCACTTACCAACCAACGTCCATGTTATATGTCGTATACAAGTGAGACGGTTCATAATTTGTTACGTGAAGGTTTTGAAAAATCACCTATGTTTAATGGGGCAATTCAAAGTACTGGGCCTAGATATTGCCCGTCGATTGAAGAGAAAATTAATCGTTTTGCCGACAAAGACAGACACCAACTATTTGTAGAGCCCGAAGGATGGAATACCATTGAATATTATATCAATGGGTTTTCAACTTCACTTTCTGAAGAAATACAATATAAAGCATTAAAAGAAGTCGTTGGATTTGAAAATGTAAAATTTTTAAGACCAGGATATGCAATTGAATATGATTATTTTCCACCAACACAATTAAGACATTGCCTAGAAACAAAATTGATTTCAGGATTGTTCTTTGCAGGGCAAATAAATGGAACTACAGGTTATGAAGAGGCAGCTGCACAGGGGCAAATGGCAGGAATAAATGCACATCTTAAAGTAAATGAAAAAGATCCTTTTACTTTACAAAGAGACGAAGCATATATTGGTGTTTTAATTGATGATTTAATAACAAAAGGGACCAAAGAGCCTTATAGAATGTTTACCTCTAGAGCAGAATACAGAACTTTATTAAGACAAGATAATGCAGATTTTAGATTAACATCAAAATCTTTCGAATTAGGTTTAGCGTCAAAAGAACGTATGAAAACCATGGAAAAAAAGCAAAAAGAATCTAAGGCTTTTATTCAATTTTTCAAAAACACAAGTGTCACCCCTTCCGTTTTAAACCCAATATTAGAATCAAAAGACTCTTCTCCAGTAAAGCAGACAGACAAGTTATTTAAGCCTTTTTCTCGACCCAATATCACCATGGAAGATATGAGAAAAATAAAAGAAGTGGATGATTATGTTGTCCAAAATGAATTGGATAATGAAGCTATTGAGCAAACAGAAATTCAAATAAAATATTCGGGTTATATTAATAAAGAAAGAGCAAACGCGGATAAATTAAACCGTTTAGAAGGAATTAAAATTCCCGAGAACTTTGATTATTCAAAGCTAAAGTCCTTATCCTATGAAGCCTTAGAAAAACTAAGTGCCGTTAAGCCTGTTACGGTATCTCAAGCCTCTAGAATTAGTGGTGTTTCACCTAATGATATTTCAGTATTGTTAGTATATATGGGACGTTAAGCACATTTTTTTTATTTGTTCACATAGAACACCCCTAGTAGTAATATTATTGAAAATCAAAATTTAGTTAGGAATGTTTCACGTGGAACATTAATAAAACACCAACTTGAAAAACGCTAATCAAACAGTTTATATAAAAACAAAAGATTTCCTTATTACAGGAGAAGAGTTTAGTTTGTTAAACGATTTAGAAAGGGAGTTGTTAATAACACACCCCCAACCAGAAATTGAAAAATTATCGAAATATTATGAGAGCGACGATTACATTTCTCATACCGATAATAAAAAAGGACTTGTCTCTTTTTTATATCAATTTGTAAAAAAGAAAGCGCTTCAAAAAAAGATAAAACTAATTACTTCCTTAAATAACGGAACCGGAAATATTTTAGATATTGGTGCAGGTACAGGAGATTTTCTAAAATCTGCCAAACAAAAAGGCTGGAAAATTAATGGAGTTGAACCCAATGAAGGTGCTAGAAAATTAGCCCACGAAAAAGAGGTAAACTTAGAAAGCAGCATTGATGATGTTAAAGGAAAAAAGTTCGATGTAATTACTTTATGGCATGTATTAGAACATCTTCCTAATTTAGAAGAGACCATTAATAAAATAGAGGGATTGTTAAAACCTGGTGGGACACTTATAATTGCTGTCCCTAATTATATGTCTTATGACGCGTTGTATTATAAAACTTTTTGGGCAGCATTTGATGTCCCTAGACATTTATGGCATTTTTCTAGAAAATCGATGGAGATATTATTTTCTAAAAAAATAATCCTTACTCAAATAAAGCCCATGATTTTTGATTCTTTTTATGTGAGTTTACTTTCAGAAAAAAATAAAACAGGAAAACAAAATTTAGTTAAAGCCTTTTTTATTGGTTTTCGATCTAATATCACTGCATGGAAATCAAAAGAGTATTCTTCGTTAATTTATTGTTTTAAAAAAGACAAATAACCATTTTAAAATGGTTTTAATAAAGCTTTGCTAAGAAAACAGCATAGTCGTTGCTTTTAAAAAGAAAGCTTCTTAAACGTTTTATCTATAGAGCTCGCTTAATAAACAAAAGATATAAGTTTTACTTCTATAATAGAAAATAATTATACTAGTTCTTTCTTATGAATTAATCGAGTCAATTGAATAGACAGATCCGTAAAAATAATTTTGGCATTACCATTTCGCTCTACATGATATTCAGCATCTTCAATTGCCTTCATTATTCCAAAAATATTATTTTGATGTACAAATGGAGCAAACTTTTCTAGCGAGAATTTAAAATCCTTACTTTCAAAATAAATCAAGGATTCTACTTTATAATTTTTAAGCAATGCCTGTCTAAATATATTCAAACAAAATCCTAAAAACTTTTTTTGAGTTTCCCTACCTTCTTTTGCCAAGGTTTCACTCCAGCTAAGCAATTCATTTATCGCTGTTTTATTACCCCTTGCTTTAAATGCTGTACGAACCCAAGTAACAAACCATTTTTCAAACTCGATATCATCTTGGTTGTTGGATATTAAATGAAGCGCTTTATTAATATTACCATTGGCCTGATGGCTAATGTTTTTTGCTATATAATCGGTAATATTAAGATAATTAGTTAAATGTGATGCGATATCCTCTTCAGAAAGTAATGGAAAATGTAATTTTTGACATCTTGACTGAATGGTTGTTAGCACTTTTTCTTCATTATCAGTTAGTAGCAAAAGCAATGTTTTTTCGGGGGGTTCTTCTACTAATTTTAATATTTTATTAGCACACTCCATATTCATTTTATCGGCCATCCAAATTATCATCACTTTGTAGCCTCCTTCATAAGCTTTTAGAGCCAGTTTTTTTGAAATATCTTGAGCTTCATGCTTGCTAATGTTTCCTTGTTTGTTTTCAATACCTAGAAACTGAAACCAATCGTATAGGGAAGCATAGGGGTTGTTTAATACAAACTCTCTCCATTCGAAAGAAAAATGAGAAGAGACAGGGTTTTTTTTAATCTTTTCATTGGTATTTACCGGCATTACAAAATGAAGGTCTGGATGGGCAAGTTTTGCAACTTTATGAGCGCAAGCTTTATACCCTTCGCTGTCTTTGATGTAGCTATGGCATAATATCTCTTTAGCATAACTTAATGCAATAGGCAGAATACCACTTCCTGTTTTTCCAATAAAAAGCTGAGAGTGTGGAATACGCCCATTTTCTATTGTTTTTAGAAGGTGAGATTTTAAATGTTTTTGGCCGATAACTTCTGAAAAATCCATAAACAATATTACACTAATTTACACAGATATGAAACCTTGTTATCCGTATATTTGCCCTCGAAAATATAGCTTATGAAAACCGTAAACGATTTTAATTTCGAAAATAAAAAGGCCTTAATCCGTGTGGACTTTAATGTACCTCTAGACGATAATTTAAAGGTAACAGACAATACCAGAATCTTGGCTGCAAAAGAGACCATCATTAAAGTATTAGAAGATGGCGGGAGTTGCGTGTTAATGTCTCATTTAGGAAGACCCAAAGCTCAGGAAGACCAATATTCTTTAAAGCATATTGTTGATGCTGTAGAACATGTTATTGGTGTTGAAGTTAATTTTGTTTCCGATTGCTTAGGAGATGAAGCTATAGCGGCAGTTGAAAATTTACAACCAGGAGAGCTATTATTATTAGAAAACTTACGATACCATAAAGAAGAAAAAGCAGGAGACAAGGAGTTTGCAAAACAACTTTCTAAATTAGGCGACATTTATATAAACGACGCTTTTGGTACCGCCCACAGAGCCCATGCTTCTACATCGGTTATCGCTGAATTTTTCCCTGAGAATAAATGTTTTGGCTTGCTTTTGTGTTCAGAAATCGAAAACCTGAACAAGGTGCTTACCAATAGTGAAAACCCAGTAACTGCTATTATTGGTGGGGCTAAAGTTTCTTCAAAAATTACGATTATTGAAAATATTTTAGATAAAATAGACCATCTAATTATCGGTGGTGGAATGGCTTTTACTTTTATAAAAGCTCAAGGAGGAAAAATAGGAAACTCTTTGGTAGAAGAAGACCAACAAGACTTAGCACTTACCATCCTTCAAAAAGCGAAAGATAAAAATGTGGAAGTTCATTTGCCAGTAGATGTGATTGCTGCTGCTAAATTTTCTAACGATACGGAAACCAAAATAGAAGATATTTATCAGATCTCTGAAAGCTGGATGGGATTGGATGTTGGACCTAAAACCAATACGCAGTTTTCTGAAGTGATTTTAAAATCGAAAACCATTCTGTGGAATGGCCCTGTGGGTGTTTTTGAGATGGAGAAATTTGCAACAGGAACTATTTATTTAGGAAACGCCATCGCAGAAGCTACAAAAAACGGTTCTTTTTCACTTGTTGGAGGGGGAGACTCTGTAGCGGCAGTTAAAAAGTTTGAACTATCTAAAAAAGTAAGTTATGTTTCTACTGGGGGCGGTGCTATGTTAGAAATGTTAGAAGGAAAAGTACTTCCAGGAATTGAAGCTATTTTGAAATAAAACGAACACTAAGTTCTCAAATATTACTCAAAACCCGATAAAAGTTAAATAATTTGACGTTTCTTGTCAATTTTCTACATTTATCAAAATTTTTAAAATCATAATCCGTTAGGATTACTATGGCCCTAAAACAACTGTCCCCAGCTCTTTATTTGTTTCTACTGTTCTTTGGAAACGAAATTGTATTTGCCCAAGAAGAACCTATAAAATCAGATTCTATTCCTGTAGCTAAAACGGAACTTCCTAAGAAAACCATTCAACTTGTAGACACTCTTGTTGTAAATGAAACGAAAGGAGATTTTATAACCAGTAAGATCCATACCAACACAAAAGACAGCTTGGTTTTCGATTTAAAAGACCAAGAATTGGCAAGAGCAGCGGATAGTTTATGGATACAAGAATTGTATAATTCCGAAAGGTTTGAAGAGGTATATGGCAGTATTGTAAATCAGAATTACGAACCGGTAGCCTATGAAGAACTCTCAACAGAAGTATTGAAACAACGATTAGAAGAACTCAATGCGCGAACACCTTTTAATGTAGAATACAACCCTTCTTTAGAAAGTGTGATTAAGCACTATTTAAAAAACCGTCGCAGAACTATGGGGAATTTAATAGCGCTGAGCGATTATTATTTCCCGATGTTTGAACAGGAATTAGACAAGCACAACCTTCCCTTAGAGATTAAATATTTGGCTGTAGTGGAATCTGCTTTAGATCCCGTAGCACAATCTAGAGTTGGCGCAAAAGGACTTTGGCAATTTATGTTTACCACAGGGAAAATGTATGGTTTAGAGGTTAGTTCTTATGTAGATGAACGTGCGGATCCAGCAATGGCAACAGAAGCAGCAAGTAAATATTTAAAGAGCCTTTATAAAAGTTTTAACGACTGGGATTTGGCTTTAGCTGCCTATAATTCTGGTCCAGGAAATGTGTCTAAAGCCATAAGAAGATCTAGAGGAGAGACCAATTATTGGAAGATAAGAAGAAATTTACCTAGAGAAACTGCAGGATATGTTCCTGCGTTTTTAGCAACCATGTATATTTTTGAGTACGCCGAAGAGCATGGCTTTAAAAGCACAGGTCCAAGATATCATCAAATCGCAACAGATACTGTACAGGTTAAAAGATTGATTACTTTAGAGCAGATAGCAGGAGTAGTCAACCTTCCATTAGAAGAAGTTCAGTTTTTAAACCCTTCCTATAAAGTTGGAATCATCCCCTTTATAAAAGATAAAAACTATGTTCTTAGACTTCCGGTGGATAAAATCGGAAAATTTGTAGCAAACGAAGAAGCAATTTATGCCCATGTAGAAGAAGAAATTAAAAACCTTGAAAAGCCATTACCTGCCTATGTAGAGCAACCAGACAGGATTCGATATCGGGTTCGTAGCGGGGATTATTTAGGTAAAATAGCTGAGCGATATGGTGTAGGGGTAAGTCAGATAAAAAAGTGGAATAGTCTTAAAAGCAATAATTTAAAAGTTGGACAACGCCTTACTATTTATCCCAGAACGCCAGTAAATTCTAATCATAATTCTTCAGTTGCTAAAACTACTACCAAGAACAATGTAAAAATTTATACGGTTAAAAATGGAGATTCTCTTTGGAGTATCTCTCAAAAATTTCCTGGGGTTACGGTTCAGAAAATAAAAAATTGGAACGATATTAGCAGTAACAAATTAAAACCCGGAATGAAGCTAAAAGTTTCAAAGGGATAATAGACTCAAATACCATTTTAATGAAGCCGATTTATATTGCATTACTTTCTCTATTTATACTTTTTTCTTGCGACAATAATGGTGTAAAAAAGAGCAATTATCGACAACAATCTGTTGGAAATATAAACGCCTTACATATTATTATAAAAGATGAATTATGGACCGATACTGTAGGGGAAGAAATTAGAAAATATTTTGCAGCACCGGCGGATGGTTTACCACAAGACGAGGCTATTTTTAGTATTAATCAAATGAACCCTTCTGCATTTTCAGGATTTATGAGGAGCAATCGTCTTTTTTTACATGTGAGTCTTGGAGAAAATGAATCGGTAAAAGTTGCTAAAGATCCCTATGCAAGACCACAAATAGGAACAATAATTGTTGCAAAAACCAAAGAAAGACTGGTAGAATTAATTTCGGAAAATCAAGAAAGAATAATTGATGCTTTTTATAAATCTGAAATAAAAGAAAGGCAACGAAGAACATCAATTTCTCCCAAAAAGATAGACTCATTACAAGAACGATTTGGTTTAAGTATAAAAATTCCATCTGCGTATAGAATTGCAAGCCAATCAGAAGATTTTTATTGGCTTCGAAAAGACCTTAAAGATAATGGCTCTACCAACATCTTAATTTACGAGGTACCACTTTACTCAATCACAAATGATAGCTTAGTATTAGAAGAAATAATTAAAATAAGAGATTCTATTGGTGGGGGGTATTTACCAGTAGAAGACGATTCAAAGTTTATCACCGAAGAAGCCTATTCCACTTCCTTATTTAATTCTGAAATAGATGGAAAATTTGCTTACGAAACGAAGGGTATTTGGGAAGTTGAAGGAGCATTTATGGCTGGACCATTTATCAATTTTGCTATATATGATGTTAAAAATAAGAGATACTTAATACTTGAAGGATTTACTTATGCTCCTCAAGTTAGTAAGCGTAACCTTCAATTTGAATTAGAATCGATAATAAGATCAGCTAAAATAAATTAAAAAAAACTATTTTTTTTCGTCCAAATTAGTAGTGTCGTCGGAATCCTCTTTAGAAGCATCTTTAAATTCTTTTAGACCACTTCCTAAGCCTCGCATAAGTTCAGGGATTTTTCTTCCTCCAAACAATAATAGTACAACGACAACGATTAAAACTATTTGTGGCCACCCTATCATTAAAGGCAATACTGTTAAATTCATAATAAAAACATTTAAAGCACAAAGGTAACAAGAATTCATTAGAATTATCGTTTTCATTTTAACTTTAGTGTATAGCGCTTACATTGTTTTATATTTGCTAAATAGAGGAATTAAAAAATGGTTAAAGAAAAGAGATCAAAAAAAATTAAAAGCAAACTTCTTAATAAGTATCGGTTGGTGGTACTTAACGAAGACACCTTTGAGGAGCGATTTACTTTTAAGCTAAATAGGCTAAATGTGTTTGTTTTTAGTATACTCTCTGCAATTATTTTAATTACATCAACAACCATTATTATAGCTTTTACCCCGTTACGAGAGTATATTCCTGGTTATTCTTCGGCGAAGTTAAGAAAAAAAGCAACTTTACTTGCCTATAAAACAGACTCCTTACAACAAGTTATTGCTATAAATGATCAGTATCTAGCCTCTATAAAAAAAGTGTTGACAGGAGATGTAAGTACAGTCGATTTTAATAAAGATTCTATCATAAAGGCTGCGAAAATAGATAATATTGAAGTGGATTTAACTCCTTCAAAAGAGGATTCCTTACTCAGAGAAAAAGTTTTATTAGAAGACAAATACAATCCTTTAGCAACTAATTATGAAGTTAGTTTTGTCCTTTTTCCGCCAGTAAAAGGAACGATTACTCAAAAATTCAACATAAAAGAGAAACATTTTGCTATTGATATTGTTACCGCAAAAGATGCTCCAGTTAAAGCAACAGCAGATGGAACTGTGATTTTTTCTGAATGGACTTCGGAAACAGGTTTTGTGCTTATTATTGATCATTCTAATAACTTTCTTTCCGTATACAAACACAATGCATTATTAACTAAAGAACAAGGAGAATTGGTTAAAGCAGGTGAAGTAATTGCCCAGGTAGGAAATACAGGAGAGCTTTCTACAGGACCCCATCTTCATTTTGAATTATGGAGTGACGGATATCCTATTAACCCTTCAAGTTTTATTAATTATGACTAATAATGAAATGGTAGAATATTTGGGAGTTGGTACTTTAAATTTGGATATTTTCACAAGATGAATTTAAAAACTATAGGCGCTAAAGTTTTAGCAAAAAAGACTGTTAAAGGGATACAAAAGTGGGCATCTAACCCAGTTGAAACACAAGAAAAAGTGTTAAAAAAATTACTTTCTGAAGCTAAAAACACTTCGTTTGGTAAAGGCCATAATTTCGGTGAAATTAATAATCATTTTGACTTTGTAAAACAAGTTCCTGTAAGAGATTATGAAGAGTTGCGAGATTATTTTGAACGGGTTGCTAATGGGGAAAAAAACGTTTTATGGCCTGGTAAACCTACCTATATTGCAAAGACCTCAGGGACGACATCTGGTGCAAAGTACATCCCAATCACAAAAGCTTCTATGCCTTATCATTTGGAAGCTGCCAGAAATGCAATGTTGTGCTATATACAAGAAACAGGAAACGTAGATTTTATTAACGGGAAAATGATTTTTCTACAAGGGAGTCCAAAACTTACTGCAAAAAACGGAATTAACATTGGACGATTATCTGGAATTGTAGCTCATTTTGTTCCAAAATATCTTCAAAAAAACAGGATGCCTAGTTGGGAAACCAATTGTATTGATGACTGGGAAACCAAGGTAGATGCAATAGTAGAGGAAACGAAGAATGAAGACATGACGTTGATTAGTGGGATTCCTTCCTGGGTACAAATGTATTTTGAACGACTTCAAAAAGTTTCTGGAAATAAAGTAGGAGACCTATTTAAAAACTTTAGTCTTTTTATTTATGGGGGAGTAAATTACGAACCCTACAGAGCAAAATTCGAAGAACTTATTGGAAGACGAGTAGATAGTATTGAGTTATATCCAGCTTCTGAAGGGTTTTTTGCATATCAAGATACACAGACCCAAAAAGGAATGTTGTTGTTATTGAATTCTGGAATTTTTTATGAATTTATAGAATCTATTCATTTTTTTGAAGACAATCCGAAACGATTAACCATTGGCGAAGTTAAAATAGGCGTAAACTATGTGATGATAATTTCAACCAATGCGGGTCTTTGGGGCTATAATATTGGGGATACCATACAGTTTACATCAACAAAACCCTATAGAATAATAGTCTCGGGAAGGATAAAACATTTTATTTCAACCTTTGGAGAACATGTGATTGGTAAAGAAGTTGAAGAGGCAATTAATGAAGCCATGAAGAAATTTAAGTTTTCGATTTCTGAATTTTCTGTAGCGCCACAAACCAATCCACCACAAGCGGAACTTCCTTATCATGAATGGTTGATCGAATTTGAAAAAGAACCCAAGAACCTTTTACAAATTGCCTCTTTTATAGATGAGAAAATGCAATCTCAAAACTCTTATTATAAAGATTTGATTGTGGGAAAAGTGCTTCAACCTTTAAGAATAACAACAATCTTACAAGGAGGATTTAATGAATTTATGAAATCGCAAGGAAAATTAGGGGGACAAAACAAAATTCCAAGACTTTCAGACAACCGTAAGATAGCAGACAAGCTTTTAAGCTAGCTCTATGGTAAATAGTTACTATTTATAATTTTCGGTAAGATTATAGTATTTTTGCATAAATATTTTTATGATAATAACACACAAAAGAACACGAGCTCAGGAAAGTTCTGGAGCAATTGAAAGGTTATACATAACCATGCGACATCTTTTTAATCGCGGGTTTTATAAGCCTATGGGAGTTTCTGGAGAAACCTTAAGAGAATCTTTACTTACCCTTAGGCCTGAAATTTACGGTTCTATTGCTGAAGAAAAGATTGAGTTAGAAGGATTACTATATGTTATTGATAGACTTCCTATTGGAATAGAAGAATGTAGTTTTATAAACCTAACCAGTGACGAGGGGTATAAAGATTCGCATTTTGAACCTATAATCCCTTCAAAAAGAAGAAGAAATTGTTATCGTATAGACGAGGAACAAATGAATATTGAAGTAACCCGAGGACGATCTGAAATTTACGATGTACTTACTCACCTTACATTTTTATTTATAGAGTCTCATAAAATCATGTCTCATGTAATAATAAATGATGGAGACGATGTGAATAGAGATTGGAAAAAATTAGAAAAAGCAGTACTTAAAAAGGGAAAACTTAGTCAAAAAGAGAAAGAAGTTGCTTTAACACATACAGCAAATTTTTTAGGTAGAACTTTTGAAGAAGTAAAGGATGCTTATCCAAATTTTGCAACTAAAACAGATCCACATCGATTTTTAAAAATCATTTATTATTTAGGTAATCTAGCGATACAAGAAGTTACTACCAATAATAAACGAATTGTAACTTTTAGCCCTGTTTTAAGAGAACGTCTTGGACATCATATTCATGGCGAAATATGGGCGTCAACTATCAAGAAAAAATTAGACGAAAACAATTTATTAGAAAGACCAATACATATTATTAGTGCCAATATGCACAGTGTAATGAACACTCTTTATAGTCCGTTAGCATTAAAAACGGAATATAAAAAGCATACAGCAATGGAGATTTATGAAAAGCTAAGTGACTCTGAAAACACTTTGCTTCGCAAAAAAGTGATGAAATATGCTGCTCTTAACGGTTTAACATATATAAAAGATACCAGTGGAACGAACATCAATGTTCAAATAATTGATACTGCAAAATTACCTAACACCACTTCTACCGAAATTATTGAA
>MAAC01019337.1_pt1 | contig 37684 bp, 32 predicted proteins | sample 1115981 | NCBI WGS metagenome assembly MAAC01 (sample SAMN04961126, study PRJNA320927) | seawater metagenome | isolation source: sample BD02T64 sea water enriched with oil for 64 days | place: USA:Gulf of Mexico | collected 2013-07-27 | reverse complement strand
GTGATCAGGTTCGGGCCAGAAGCCACGTTACCACCAGGCATCAAGCCGTAATCGGCGTGCAGTGCTAGGAAAGAAACTGACAGATAACCTTGCAGGAACTGCTGTTGGTCGATAGCGAACGCCGCATCACCAGCGACAACGCTTTCAAGGAAACCAGGCGACATGTCGAAAGTCGCGATGTGAACTTCACCCGCGCGACCAACGGCTTTCACCGCAGCAACAGCCGGTTCCCCCACCAGCGACGCGCCGAGCCCCAAAATGGTGTCGATGGATTCGTCTGATGACAATGCCGCTTTGATCTTGGCTTCAACTTCTGCTGGATCGTTGCCAGATGGTAGAACCGTGGATGTACCGCCAAATCCCTCGGCGAAACCTGCGCAGCGTTGATCAAGCGCAACGTTGCCAACTTCTTGGTTCACACAGATCGCGTTTGTGCCGCCCATGGACGCCAGACGTTCGCCAGCCGCTTTACCCGCATCATATTCGTCTTGGCCTACGTGCAGAAGTGCGCCGAGACCTTTGGATACATCAGAACCAGAGTTCATAGAGATCACAGGAATACCAGCAGCAACAGCTTTTGCAATTGACGGCCCAAGCGCATCGCCATCAGGGATGGAAACCACGATGCCATCAGGTTCTTGGTTCACGGCAGCATCGATCAGTTGGCTCATGGCAACCATATCAAAGGTCTCAGGAGCACGGTAGGATACGTCTGCGCCGGTGTGTTCAGCGGCCATATCAACACCATTTTTCACAACAGACCAGAATGGATCGTTGGCTTGACCGTGGCTGACAACGATAATGTCAGCGGCCAGAACTGGGGTTGCAACTGCAAATGCGGCGGCAGCAAGGGTAGATTTTAAAAAGTGTTTCATAGTTTTCCTCCCAATGGACACTTTGGTTATGCCGCATTCGCGGCGCTTTCTTCGTTAACCTTGGTTGAAAAGGCGGGCAGAGCGCGCCAGTTCCTCAACCACGATATCGCGAAATCCTTCGCCCTTATCGGGCGTAAACGGGTTTGGACCGGGGGCGTTGACCTCAAAGATCACTGGCCCGTGGTAATTGATGTCATTCAGCGCGCTGATCTGGGCGGCGAAGTCTGTGTGACCTGCTCCCACACCCATGCGGTTTGAATCCGCAGCGTGATACAGGCCAATCGCATCGCCACCGGCACGCAGCGCGCCTGCAGGGTCGGCCTCTTCGATGTTCATGTGATAAGCGTCAGGCAGCAGCCTTAGATTGTCGGCGCCGACAGCCCTCATCAGGGCAAGTCCTTCCGCAACGGTGCGAATTTGATGAGTTTCATAACGGTTCAGAATTTCGAAAACGACCTGCTGACCTTTGGCAATCTCACAAATTTGCGCAACTGATTGCTGTAATAGCGCATCTTCCTCAGCCTGTGAAGAAATTGGGGCAATGCGTCCAACTTGTCCGTGGCAAGAGATTAGTGGATTGCCCAATGCGGCCGCAAAATCTGAAAGACCTTTGTAATAGTCAATCGCCTGATTGCGGATTGTTTGGTCTGGATGAGAGATATCAGCATCTGCGGGGGTGAGTGAAAAGACCTCAAGCCCATGATCGCCTAGAATACGTGCAGCTTCCTGAGTGTTCACATTCTGCCAGTCGCCAAATAGTTCAACGCCATTCAACCCTGCGCTCGAAACGCGCGCGGCCGTATCTGTCAGCGACGTATCGCCAAAAATCCAAGTGCAGCATCCAGTTTTACGCATATTCCCCCCTTAGAACGAATCTGGCACAATGAGTCGTTCCAGAATTTCCTTGAATAGAATATTTATTCCAAGCGCAAAAAAAGCAAGAGAAATCTTCTAAATGTTTTTGTCACGCATCTGGCCAACGCAAATAGCTAGGGTTGTTGCGAGGGTCAGAGAAGCTGAAAGTCCACGAAATGCGCCAATATCTGCTTCCTGCACAATTAAAGAAATATCGTCGGGATTTTCTGTTGCGGGTGGGGCAATATCTGTGATGGTTATCACTGTCGCGCCAACGCTTCGGGCGTGGTCTGTGACTTTGATGGTTTCTTGCGAATAGGGCGCATAGGTCACGGCTAAAACCACGTCGCCTTTGCGGATCGCATGCAACTGATCAATTCCGCCAACACCTGTATGCTGAACAGTGGGAATGCCCATCTTTTCAAGCATATAAGTTAAGTAACTGGTCACCGGAAATGCACGGCGAAATCCGGTGGTATGGATCATTTTCGCTTTTGAAATAAGGGTTGAGGCTTGATCCATCGCGTCCATATCCACGGTATCAAACAGCCCGGCCAAGGAGGTGCGCCCAGCATCTACAAAATCCGCTAAAAGTGCATTCGGGGACATAGGCCCTGCAACGCGCATCTGTTCCAATCGTGTGGTATAATTTGGACGGCCAGTGGTATGTTCATCGCGGTATAATCGCTGCAATTCAGAAAAACCGGAGAAGCCGCAAAATTTACAAAACCGGATAACTGCGGACGGCTGAACTCCAGCCCCGGCTGCGATGTCTGCCACCGTTGAAACAGCGATTTGATCGCGATATTCCAGAATGTAGGTTGCACATTCTCGCAAGCGCTTCGACATCTTAGAGCCGTTATGGCGCAAAAAGGATGCAAGATCGTCTACTGTATCAAACTTTGTGTGGCTATCAGTTTCTGGCATGAAATTCATATTCCCTTGACATAATTCTGTGAGTTGCGCATTAAAATAGAATATAAGTTCCAAAACACGTTCTGGGAAGCCCGAAGATGCAAAAACTCCGCCTTGGCCTGATTGGCACCGGCTTTATGGGTAAGACACATGCCCTTGCCTTTCGCAATGTAAAAGCAGTGATGGGCGATGTGCCCGATGTTGAGCTGACGTGTCTTTGTGAACTTCCTTTGACGCGCGCGACAGAGATGGCGGCGCAGTTTGGGTTTCTCCATGCGACAGATGACTGGCGCGCCATGGTGAATGATCCTGAGATCGATATTATCTCGATCACCGCGCCAAATGGCCTGCATCACGAGATGGCCTTGGCAGCAATTGCCGCGGGCAAACATGTGTATTGCGAAAAACCACTGGCGATCACGCTGGAGCAAGCCACAGAAATGGCTGCTGCGGCGAAGGCTTCTGGTGTGAAAACCATGGTCGGTTATAATTACATTAAGAACCCCGCGTTCACGCATGCATGTGAATTGATCCAGAACGGGGCCATTGGCACGCCCGTGCATTTTCGCGGTTGGGTGGATGAAGATTATCAGGCTGATCCCGATTTACCTTGGACGTGGCGCGCGACGAAATCCAAAGCTGGGCTGGGCACGCTGGGCGATCTCGGCTGCCATTTGGTTTCTATGGCGCAGGGCCTGATGGGATCAATCGAAAGCCTGATCGCGGATACGCAGATCATTCACAAAACGCGCCCGCTACCTGATGGAACTGGCAAGGCCGCTGTTGAAAATGAAGACACCGCTAGTGCGATTGTTCGTTTTGCTTCCGGTGCGCAGGGCACGCTTTGCTCCTCTCGTTCAGCTTGGGGACGTAAGAATAAGCTCGACTGGGAGGTTCATGGCACACAAGGCATGATCACCTTCTCACAAGAGCGTTTGAACGAATTGCAATTGTATCAAAATGGCGGCCCGCAAGCCCAACAAGGTTTCAAAACTATTTTGACAGGCCCGGCGCACGGGTCTTATGGCGAATTCTGCCCGGCGCCGGGTCATCAATTGGGCTTTAACGATTTGAAAATCATCGAGGCGAGCGCCTTCCTGCGCGCCATCGCTGGTGGGCCTGCCTGCCACCCCGACTTCAACGATGCCCGAGTCTTTGAACAGGTCATTCATGCTATCAATGATGCCGCTGAAACCGGCACTCGTATCACTCTCTGAGGGACAGATTATGACACTTCGCTTTGCACTTCTCGGCGCTGGCCGCATCGGTAAAACCCACGCCCAGGCGATTCACGCCAACCCTGACGCAACACTGGCTGTTGTTACTGACGCAATGCCAGCCGCAGCTGAGGCCATCGCGGCACAATATGGTGCTGAAATTCGGGATATGGAGGCCATTGCCGCCGCTGATGATATCGACGCCGTGGTGATTTGTACGCCAACAAACACCCATGCAGACTTGATTGAGTTGTTCGCCCGTGCCGGCAAAGCGATCTTCTGCGAAAAGCCGATTGATTTGAACTTGGCGCGCGTAAAAGCTTGCTTGGCGGTGGTAGAGGAAACCAAAGCAACTTTGATGATTGGTTTCAATCGTCGTTTTGATCCGCACTTCCAAGGTGCTTATAGCGCGATAGAAAGCGGCCAGATTGGTGACGTGGAACAGGTCGTGATCTCGTCACGTGATCCCGGCCTGCCGCCTTATGAATACATCACTGTTTCCGGTGGTATCTTTCGCGATATGACGATCCATGACTTTGATATGGCGCGCTTTATGTTGGGCGAGGAAATCGAAACAGTGCAGGCGGCGGCCTCTGTTTTGGTAGATCCAAAGGTGGGGGAACTTGGTGATTATGACACCGTCAGCGTTATTATGACGACGGCTTCCGGCAAGCAGGCGATGATCAACAACTCCCGCCGCGCAACTTATGGCTACGATCAACGTGTTGAAGTGCATGGATCTAAGGGCGCGGTTACAGCGATGAATGAACATCCCGTGCAGGTCGAGGTGGCAACAGCAAGTGGTTACAATCGCGGGCCTTTGCATGACTTCTTCATGACACGTTACGTCGCGGCTTATGCGGCCGAAATCGCGGGTTTTGTTGCGACGGTAAAAGATGGAATGCCTGCGCATCCTGCTGGCCGTGATGGCATGATCGCTTTGGCATTGGCCGATGCGGCGAATCTATCTGTTTCTGAAGGCCGTGTGGTGAAAATGTCTGAAATCTTAAGCTAATCAGCACTGAAATTGTTGAAAGCCCCTAACTCCGCGATGTGTGAGTTAGGGGCCTTTTTGTTGCGTATCGGCGGTCAGTAACGCGTACTCAACTGATATCCATGATGAAATGTCATGCGTACAAAAGTGATGGGGGCGTCTTGAAACCAAGTTGTTCGTTCCATTTGGAACAATGGTGTACCCGTGGGGGTTGCCAGAAAATCTGACAGTTGCGCATCGGCGGAAACAGCGGTGAAGGTGATCTCTGCATTTGAAAAGGGGATCTCTGCCAGCAGCCATTCGTTTGGCCCCGTGGTGGTAAGGTCGGCCTCAACCACGCTGGGGACAGCCTCAATATTGATCCATCGTTCTTCAAACTGGAACGGGCGATTGTCGGCATAATGCATGCAGTTCAGATGCAGGGTCTCCGCGGTCTCTTTTAAGCCCAACTGTGCGCGTAACCAAGCTGGTGTCGTGATCAGGCTACGATGCACAAGAGAATAGCGATAGTCGGCGTTCATGTCTTCAATCGTCTGACGAACAACGGAAATTTCAAAGGTTGCTTGTTTGACCGGTGACACATTTACTCTCGTGCCGCTTTTGCGCTTACGATCGACAATGCCTCTATCCGCAAGCTCTCGCATTGCCCGGTTCACTGTCGCACGCGCACATCCGAATTCTTTCGCCAACTCGTGTTCCGTGGGGAGGAGGTCGCCCGGAGCCCATTCCCGTTTCTGTATCCGCGCAATGACTTCGTCGCGAATGTCTTGAAAGCTGACTTTTTGCCCGAGTGCCACACTGTCCTCAATTCTTTTCACTGTACATTAATTCATTATGTTAGTGTTTATCAGAATTAACTTGAGAAAGCTATCAATGCGCTTTGATGTCGAAGAATGCCCTCAAATACCCTGGAAGAACCGTGGTGGTACAACCCGAGAGCTCGCAATATGTGAGGAGAAGCAGCAACTCGTTTGGCGACTTAGCCTCGCAGACATTGGTGCGGATGGCCCCTTTTCCGCCTTCCCGGGTCTTGCACGGGTGCATACGATTATCTCTGGGCAGGGTTTGCGGCTGTCAGGTGGCGGTGAGACGCTTCATGCTGATCTATTGCGACCATTGGTCTTTGATGGTGAGCTTTCTGCGATGGCACATTTGAATGATGGGCCGTGTCGAGCGTTGAATATTATATATGAGCCCAAGCGGGTTACAGCTTCCGTACGAATTCAAACCGCAGGGCGGTTCATTTCAAGCGAAGATGAGACGATTATCTTTGTGGTTTCTGGAACTCTCACCAGCGGTGATGGTTCCATTTTCCTGCCGGGCCAAGGTGGGGTGCTGCCCTTAGGGAATCACCTGTCCTTATCTGAAGGTGGACAGGTGATTGTGATGGATCTTACGCGATTTTAGATGGAGGCGAGCAGGCTTGTAATTGCCGTCTTGTAATTTGCCACAATCGCGTCACGATGGATATGTTTGCCTGATTGCACCTGATGCCTACCAGCAGACCAAAGGTCGGTGATGACTGTGTCATCGGCGGCAAAGCACAGACCATCCAGAAGCTGATCATCGCGCAGGGCGCAAAGCGCAGGAGCGGTGCTATCAATGGCAACAAGATCTGCAAGCGCACCACTTTCAATTTGCCCAGAATCTCGGTGCATTGCCTGTGCGCCACCGGAAGCGGCACCCATATATAGTGCTTCACCTACGGAACCCTCGCCGGGGATAATTACATTGCGGCCAAGGTCACGCAGGCGTTGGGAGTACTCCAGCGTTCGCAACTCCTCAGACAGAGAAATCCGAACGTTAGAGTCTGATCCGAGGCCGAAAGCACCCCCATGGGCCAGATATTCCACGCCGTTAAATGGCCCGTCGCCAAGGTTTGCTTCGGTGATCGGGCACAGCCCGGCCACTGCGCCTGACCGAGCCATGTTTTGTGTTTCCTCACTGGTCATATGTGTCGCGTGAATCAGGCACCATTGGCTTGAAACGGGGGCGTTCTCCAGCAACCACTCCACAGGTCGAGCGCCGAGCCAAGATTGAATATCTTCGACTTCTTTCGGCTGTTCCGAGATGTGAATATGCACTGGGGTGTCGTTTGCAATCGTCAGTACTTGCGCTAAATCTTCGGGCGAAGTTGCCCGCAACGAGTGGGGAGCAATGCCCACGCAAGTATCATCAGGCAGGGTCTCTCGCGCAAGTTTACGGGCTTCCTCCACCAGCATGGAAAAGGTATCAACCGAATTCCCAAATCGCATTTGACCACCGGCAAGCGGCACCTTTCCTGCGCCGCCATAGCTGTAAAGAACAGGCAGATGCGTTAGCCCGATCCCAGTTTGACTGACGGCGGCGAACACACTCTCGCTTAGCTCAGTTTGGTTGTCATAGTTCTGGCCACCATGTTGGTTGTGCACATAGTGAAACTCGCCAACAGAAGCATAACCGGCCTCCTGCATTTCCATGAAGGCCAGAGCCGCGATTGCGTGATATTGTTCAGGTGTGACGTGCTCCATAAAGCGGTACATCAATTCACGCCATGTCCAAAAACTGTCTTTCCCAGCGGCGCGCACTTCGGTCATCCCGGCCATTGCGCGCTGAAAGCTGTGTGAATGCAGGTTGCTAAGCGACGGCAGCAATGTGTCAACACGTATATCAGTGGGCTGAACTTTGCTGTTGGCCTCGACGTTATGAATGCGGCCTCCGTCATGGGTGACTCTTACATTTTGTTCCCAGCCGTTTGTTGTGCGGGCGCGTTTGGCGAAAATAACCTGCATGGATCATCCTTATGTCTAGACATAATGCTTATAATCGCATACCTTCACTCAGGCAAGTTCAATGTGAGGCGAAGATGGGCGAGACTACCAAATATGTGCTGACGCAGGTAAATCTGGCGACGATGCAGCAGACGGAAGCCGATTATGGGCTGATTCTTGATGGTGCGATCGTCATCCAAGATGACACGATCACTTGGGTCGGTGCCGAGCAAGATCTTCCAGCTGAATTTTCTGAACTAAGAAAAATCCCTTTGGGAGGTAGGCTTGTCACGCCGGGGCTGATTGATTGCCATACGCACATCGTTTTCGGCGGTGATCGTGCGCGTGAATTTGAGATGCGGCTGCAAGGCGCAAGCTATGAAGAAGTCGCACGTGCAGGTGGCGGTATCGTTTCCACGGTGAAAGCGACACGCGAAGCTGATGTTGATGCTCTGGTCGCAGGCGCGTTACCACGTCTTGATGCACTGCTATCTGAGGGTGTTACAACGGTTGAGATCAAATCGGGCTATGGTCTTGATCGCGAGACTGAGTTGAACATGCTACGCGCTGCGCGCCAGCTTGGACAATTGCGAGATGTGCAGATTAAGACCTCGTTTCTTGGTGCCCATGCAGTTCCTGCGGAATATGCTGGCCGGGCCGATGCCTATATTGATGAGGTCTGCATTCCGACGCTTCATGTGGCTCATTCCGAAGGGCTGGTCGATGTGGTCGATGGTTTCTGTGAAGGGATTGCTTTTGATGCCTCACAGATCCGCCGTGTGTTTGAGGTGGCCCATGAACTCGGATTGCCAGTAAAACTACATGCTGAGCAGTTGTCAAACATTGGCGGCACTAAACTGGCCGCCGAATTTGGCGCGCTCTCTGCAGATCACATTGAATACGCCACTGATGAAGACGCCGCTGCGCTTGCCGCTTCTGGCACTGTTGCTGTGATCTTACCGGGCGCATTTTATACCCTGCGTGAAACGCAGATGCCCCCAATTGATAGCTTCCGTAAGCATGGCGTGCCGATGTCCGTGGCGACGGATTGCAACCCTGGGTCATCTCCAATGACGTCACTATTGCTGGCGATGAACATGGGGTGCACGCTGTTTCGTATGACCCCAGAAGAAGCTCTCGCAGGCGCGACACGTAACGCGGCCAAGGCGCTGGGCTTAACAAATAATGGACAGATTGCGCCAGGTATGCGCGCTGATCTGGCGGTCTGGGATGTGAAACACCCAGCCGAACTATCGTACCGGATTGGCTTCAATCCACTGCATCAGAGAATTTCAGGAGGGGCGCTATGATCACGCTTACACCAGGTACTGCAACGCTTTCAGTACTAGAAGATATCTATCGTACATCCCCAGAAGTTAGACTTGATGACAGCGCCCGCGCACCGGTTCAGGCCGCCGCCGATATGGTCGCTGAGGCCGCCGCTGGCACGGTCGCCGTCTATGGGATCAACACAGGTTTCGGGAAGCTCGCTAGCAAAAAGATCGCACCTGAAGACACCGAAACATTGCAGCGTAATCTTATCCTCAGCCATTGCTGCGGGGTGGGTGAACCACTGCCAGAAGATAAGACCCGTCTGATGATGGTGTTGAAGCTTTTGTCGCTTGGTCGTGGCGCATCAGGTGTGCGTTGGGACATCATTAACCAGATCGAAGATATGCTGGCCAAAGGCGTTATTCCTGTTGTGCCGTCGCAAGGTTCCGTTGGTGCGTCTGGTGATTTGGCACCACTTGCCCATATGGCGGCAGCAATGATTGGCGCAGGCGAGGCGACCTATCAAGGCGAACGCATGCCATCGGTGGATGCTTTGAAAAAGGCTGGATTAGAGCCTGTTATTCTGGGGCCAAAGGAAGGCCTGGGTCTGATCAACGGCACTCAATTTTCCACCGCCTGTGCGCTTACTGGGTTGTTTGACGCTTACCGTATGGCAGCGGCTTCCATGGCGATCGCATCGTTGAGCACGGATGCGATTATGGGGTCTACGGCCCCACTTTTGGCGGATATTCACAGCCTGCGCGGTCATGCCGGGCAAATTGACGTGGCCGCTGGCATGCGCGCGATTATGGAGGGGTCAGAAATTCGCGAAAGTCACCGCGATGATGACCACCGCGTACAAGATCCCTATTGTATCCGTTGTCAGCCACAAGTTGTTGGCGCAGCCTTGGATGTGATCCGAATGGCAGCGTCTACCTTGGAAATTGAGGCGAATGCGGTCACTGACAACCCACTTGTGCTTGTGAAGGAACGGCGCATCGTTTCAGGTGGTAACTTCCATGCTGAATATGTGGGGTTTGCAGCTGACAAGCTGGCCCTTGCGATTGCGGAAATCGGTGCCATTGCCCAGCGACGTGTGGCGCTGATGGTTGATCCGACATTGTCTTATGATTTGCCCCCGTTTTTGACACCAAACCCTGGCTTGAATTCCGGCTTTATGATTGCGGAAGTGACCACTGCGGCGTTGATGAGTGAGAATAAGCATCTCGCCAACCCATGTGTGACCGACTCCACACCGACCTCTGCCAACCAAGAAGACCACGTGTCCATGGCGGCCCACGGCGCGCTGCGTTTGAAGCGAATGAATGACAATCTGGCGGTTATTTTGGGCGTTGAATTGCTCTGTGCTGCGCAGGGTGTTGAAGCCCGCGCACCATTGAAAACCTCTACCAAATTGCAGGGCGTGATTGATACATTGCGTACAAAAGTGGCAACGCTTGAAGACGATAGATATCTCGCGCCAGACATTGAAATCGCCGCGAAAATGGTGCGTGACGGTTTGGTTTCTCAGGCCGCAGGCGTTGAGGTTACGTTGTGATTGAGGTCACCCAAGGCACCAGCCCACTTGTGTTAGGTCTGCCACATACGGGTACGGACGTACCTGAGGATGTCTTGGTAGGGCTGAATGATGTTGGGCAAGCGCTGGCTGATACTGATTGGCATATTCACACGCTTTATGAAGGGCTCGTGGATGAGGTGACAACTGTTCGCACGCCAATTCATAGGTATGTGATCGATGTGAATCGTGATCCTGAAGGTGAAAGCCTTTATCCTGGGCAGAACACAACGACGCTGTGTCCGCTAACTGATTTTGATGGCACCGGGATCTATAAAACCGGGATGGAACCGAATGTGGCAGAGGTCGCAAGCCGCCGCGAAAGGTTCCACAAACCTTATCACGACGCTTTGGCGGCGGAGTTGGACCGTGTGCGTGCGTTGCACGGTTTTGCGTTGCTTTATGATTGCCACTCTATTCGGTCCTATATTCCGTTTTTGTTTGAAGGCGCGCTGCCTGATTTCAATGTTGGCACCAACTTGGGCGGCACTTGTGATCCGGCGATTGAGGCGATGACCGTCGCGCGCTGTCAGGGCGCGAGTGGTTATTCGTCGATCTTGAATGGACGTTTCAAGGGCGGCTGGACAACGCGCCATTATGGTCAGCCAGCAGAAGGGCTGCACGCGATTCAAATGGAGTTGGCGCAATCAACTTATTGCGCGGAACATGCCCCATGGACTTGGGATGAGGCGCGTGCGGACGCTTTGCGCGTTCATCTGCGCGGTATCTTATCTGACCTGCAGAGTTGGAAGCCTGCATGAAATAGCCGCGAACCATCCTGCTGAAGTTGCTTTCAGAGTTGGTGGGGTGGTGACGCAATCACATGGGTGTCCAAGGAAGGACGCCGCACAGAAAACACACGATATATGAGGGAATAATATGACGGACCCTAAAGACAACCCACGTAAAAACACCCGCGACGTTTTCCCGGCAACGGGCACAGAAATCACGGCGAAGTCTTGGATGACTGAAGCGCCAATGCGGATGCTAATGAACAACCTACACCCGGACGTTGCAGAGAACCCACATGAGTTGGTTGTCTATGGCGGGATCGGGCGTGCGGCTCGGACCTGGAAAGACTTTGATCTGATCGTTGATACCCTCAAAACCCTTGAGGATGACCAGACACTTATGGTGCAGTCTGGCAAACCTGTAGGGGTGTTTCAGACCCACAAAGACGCACCGCGTGTGTTGATTGCGAATTCAAACCTTGTGCCGCATTGGGCGAATTGGGATCACTTCAATGAGCTCGATAAAAAAGGCCTGATGATGTATGGTCAGATGACCGCTGGATCATGGATTTACATCGGCACACAAGGCATCGTTCAGGGCACATACGAGACATTTGCAGAAGCTGGCCGTCAACATTTCGATGGTGAACTGACGGGCAAATGGATCCTGACCGGTGGCCTTGGTGGCATGGGCGGCGCGCAGCCACTGGCGGCGGTTTTTGCCGGGGCGTGCTGTTTGGCTGTTGAATGTAACCCCGACAGTATCGATTTCCGTCTGCGTACAAAATACCTTGATGAAAAGGCTGATACCTTGGACGAGGCCCTTGCGATGATTGACGCCTGGACCAAAGCAGGCGAGGCAAAATCTGTTGGCCTTCTTGGGAATGCTGCCGATATTTTTGCCGAGTTGGTTGAACGCGCAGAAGCCGGTGGCATGCGCCCTGACCTCGTGACAGATCAGACCTCGGCCCACGATCCTGTGAACGGCTACTTGCCGCAAAATTGGACCATGGCGCAGTGGAAAGATAAGCGTGAAACAGACCCTAAAGCTGTCGATAGAGCCGCACGTGCCTCGATGAAGGTGCAAGTTAAGGCGATGTGTGATTTCCACGCTATGGGCATTCCGACCGTGGATTACGGCAACAACATTCGTCAGATGGCGCTGGAAGAGGGGCTTGAAAATGCCTTTGATTTCCCAGGCTTTGTGCCAGCTTATATCCGACCATTGTTCTGCAAAGGCATTGGTCCGTTCCGTTGGGTTGCTTTGTCTGGGGACCCGGAAGACATCCGCAAGACCGACGCGAAGATGAAGGAGTTGTTCCCCGACAACCACGATTTGCACCGCTGGCTTGATATGGCGTCTGAACGCATCGCGTTTCAGGGCCTGCCTGCGCGTATCTGTTGGATCGGGCTTGGCGATCGTCATAAAGCGGGTCTGGCGTTTAACGAAATGGTGCGCACGGGTGAACTTTCCGCGCCAGTTGTTATTGGTCGCGACCACCTTGATTCAGGCTCGGTTGCGTCGCCAAACCGTGAAACTGAATCCATGATGGATGGCTCTGACGCTGTTTCTGACTGGCCACTTCTGAATGCGCTGTTGAACACTGCGTCTGGTGCGACTTGGGTATCGCTCCATCATGGTGGTGGCGTTGGCATGGGCTTCTCACAACACTCTGGTGTGGTGATTTGCGCCGATGGCACGGATGATGCGAAGCGCCGCCTTGGCCGCGTCTTGTGGAACGATCCTGCAACCGGCGTGATGCGTCATGCGGATGCGGGGTATGAGATCGCCAAAGGTCACGCAAGAGAACATGGTCTGAACTTACCAGGTATCCTTTAATCTTTTCCAACACCAGATTTGTGAAGAAGAAGCGTCCGTTTTCGGGCGCTTCTTTCGTTTTGCACGATTGATAACAACCCCGTGAGACGGGCTATGAACGGTTCTCAATTGCTGTAGCACTGGAAGAAACGGTGTAGTTAAAGGATCTCTGTTATGAAGAAACACCTTGTTGCTTTTGCAGCTCTTGCCATTTCCGCAACCTCGGTTTTTGCGGGCGAACAGTATGTTGACGAAACCGGTTATGCGGTTTCTGGGTATGATGTGGTGGCTTATTTCGATTTGGAACAAAATGCTATTGGTACCCCGCAGACAGCTGCTGTGCCTGGTGTCATTGCGATCACTGCGCAATATAACGGTGCAATGTGGGCGTTCGCGTCTGAAGAAAACCGCGCCCGTTTCCAGGAAAACCCAGCGGCCTATGCACCGCAGTATGACGGGCATTGTGCTTATGGTGTATCGCGCGGCGGTAAAGTGCCGGGGAATCCGAACCTCTGGCGTATTGTTGATGGTAAGCTTTATGTAAATATCACCCCTGTCGTTGTGGGTTTCTTTGAGGAAGACATTCCGGGTAACATTTCGTTGGCAGAAGGCAATTGGCCGGGGATAGAGCCAAATGCAGCATCCGGTGCAACCATTCCCCAATGGATGTCGACTGCGCCTTTGCAAAATTAACGGATAAACAGGTGTAAATATGTCTCAATCCCGCATCTCTCGTCGCAATCTGATCCTTGCAGCAATTGCGGTGGCAGGGGCTGGTGGTGCTTGGTACATGACGCGTCTGCCGTTTGAGGGGCAGGTGATGACCCCAGATCAAGCGCATGCGCTGGCCAATGTTGGCGCGCTTGTTCTGGTTGATATTCGGCGCCCTGACGAATGGGAGGCCACAGGCGTGGGTGCTGGTGCTTCGCCGATTGACATGCGTGACGATGAATTTATCACTAAGCTTAAAGAGCTTGTTGGTGATGATCTCTCGCTTCCAGTCGCACTGATTTGCGCACGCGGCGTGCGTTCCAACCGGATGAGCCAGCGCCTAAAAGGCGCAGGTTTCACACAGATCATTGACGTGCCGGAGGGCATGCTTGGGTCGTCAATCGGGCCTGGCTGGCTTGCACGGGGCCTGCCCGTTGAGCAACCTTAGGGGAACATCATGCTGAAATTGACCGGGCTTGTAGGCGTAATGTTTTGTGCTGCAACGACTGTGCAGGCGTCTTGTGGCGGGGCAGATGATGCTTGCAGCACAGAAAATGGAGACTATCACATCTCCCTGCCCGAACAATCTGATGGCGCACCGATGGTGGTTTTTCTGCATGGCTATAGCAGCCACGGGATGGCCTCTCAAAACAGCGCAAATATCGCCAGCCCGATCCTTGAACGCGGATATGCGCTGATCAGCCCCAATGCGCTGATGGGGACACGTGCAACCGCATGGAATTTCCATCCTGAATTTGATAGCGGCCGCAATGAATCTGATTTCATCGCTGAAGTTGTGCACAATGCAGCCGAAAAATTTGGTCTGGATGCGGATCGCGTTTTGCTGGCGGGCTTCAGCCTTGGCGGCTCAATGACAAGTTATATCGCCTGCTATACCCCTGAAGGATACACTGCCTTTGCCCCGGTTTCGGGAAGCTTTTGGCTGCCGGAGCCTGAAAGTTGTACCGTACCGATACGCCTGTTCCACACCCATGGCTGGGCTGATAAAACCGTACCGATTGAAGGGCGTGAAGTTAGCCCAGGTTTTATACAAGGTAATGTATTTTCAGCCTTCGAAACCCTGCGCCTGACTAACAAATGCGTACAGCCACATGCTGGGGCAATGAACCAAGATGGCATTTTTATGCGCCGCCGTTGGAATGATTGTGCCCCGGAATCAGCCCTTGAACTGGCATTGTTCCCTGGTGGGCACACAGTACCGGCGGGTTGGGCCGATATGGTACTCGACTGGTTCGAGGCACTTCCCTGAATTTATTCCGCCGCCGCGGGGGCCTTCTCCAACGCCTCCCGCAACTCTGCGCGGCAACGCTTCGCAAGTGTGATAATCTTTGGGGCTGCGAATTCAATTGGTGTGCCCAAATGGGGCCAGTTGCGGATGCTGAAATTCAGCCCAGACAGTGCAGAAAGTGGCACCGCGAAAGCCAAGCTGACAGCAATTGGGAACAGCCAAAAGGAGACAAGCCCAGCAAAGATTCCAACCATAAGCGCAACGCCGCAGATGGTTTCCAACAGGTGAAACTTCAACAAGGCCAGCACAGAATATGCACCTGCATCGCGACGCTGTGGTTCCCATCTTTCCCGAAACCCAACTGCCGTGCGTAGAACGGCCACTGTTTGTTGCACCATCATTATCGGCGCATAAAGCACAGAGGCAATGATCTCCATCACAAAGGAAATGAGGAACTGCCGATGACCACCATAAGCTTTGCGTACCTCAGGCCTAGCCCAGACCGTTAGGGCGCCCATAAATTTTGGCACCAGCAACATAGAATACATGAACAGCAGGATTAGAATGGAATTTACCGTGCTCATATGTGGCCAGATTGGCATCGTTGGGTTTGTATCACTAAAGTAGGAAATCACGTTTTCCCCCTCACCATTGGCGAGCAGCGCCCAGATCAGCAGTAGGGTAAACCAGACGGGCGACAGCAGATAGCTGATCGCACCATGAAACATATGAAACCGTGAAACCACGTGTAGGCCGCGTGTGGGAATAATGCGCAGGTGTTGAAGGTTTCCCTGACACCAGCGACGGTCCCGCAGGGCGTAATCCACAAGCGTTGGTGGGGTTTCTTCAAAGCTGCCTTTGATTTCTGGCATAAAACGTACGGCCCAGCCAGCGCGACGTAACAGGCCCGCTTCGACATAATCATGTGACATGATCAGTTGATCTTGGCCGCGCAATCCACGCAGGTGCGGCAACCCGGCGGAGGTCGCAAAAGCGCGTGTGCGGATGATGGCATTATGACCCCAATAATTGCTTTCCCGGTTCGCCCACATGGCTAAACCCACCGCCAACGGCCCGCCATAAGTGGTGCCAGAAAACTGTTGAAGGCGCGCGAAAAGTGTTTCTGCGCCAATCAATTCGGGTGCTGATTGAATCAAGCCCGCAGAGGGATCACGGGCCAATTCATCTGACAGTCGGATGATCGCTTCGCCGCTCATTAGGCTATCGGCATCCAGCACAAGCATCGCATCATAGCCACCACCCCAACCCTCGACCCAATCGGCGAGGTTGCCAGTTTTTCGGTCTGAATTTGTAGCGCGTCTACGATAGAAGATTTTGCAATCTGTTGGAAGGGTTTGGCGTAGGCGAATGAAGGCGCGAAGCTCCTCATCTGCAATGTCCTCTGCTCGGGTATCAGACAGAATAAACAGGCTGAATGCATGGTGTGAGGGCAGGGCGCCCAGTTCAGACAACATGGCGGCAGCATTGCCAAAAACGTCCGTCGGATTTTCATTGTAGACCGGTACCAGCAAAGCAACATTTTGAGGTTTGAGTTCTGAGTCTGGCCTTGGGCGTGCAGATTTCAGCCACAGCCCAAGCAGGCCGAGACTGGCTGTTGCGACAGACAACGAAATCCAGAAAAAGGTCAGCCCAACGAGAGAAATCAAAAGATATTCCAGCCAGCCTAGTCCGCCAGTAGAAAGCCAATCTGTAAAGGCCGCCAGCAACAGACCAGTTGTGAGGGCCGCAGGCAGAAAGGTTGCGAATTTCCAAAGCCGCGCCCGCGTTCTGCGCCATCCGGGGGCGTGGGCATCACTATAGGCCGCCCGTAGGTTTTGCGTAGGCATTTGCAGCGGTGCGCGCCCTGGCATAAATGCGGGCATATCTGGGTGATTTATGCGGTCCATCGATATAGCCATACTTCGCTAACGGGGCGGCCAGAAAGCAGAATTTGAACGCGGAGTTCCGCTGCAGTGACCTCTCCTGAATGGAAAGTGAACGCGGCACGAATGCCACCGGTTTCTGGATTGCGTTGTAAAATCGCGGGGGTGATTTCGCCGGCGTTTGTGCTGGTGTGAACAGTCAACTCAGTCAGGTCATCAGGGAATTCTAGGCTGTCCTCAAAATCAATCGTTACAATCCGCCCGCCACTAAAACGCTGCCCCATGCGGGTGTTTAATACCCGTGCTACGGGGTTTTGCAGCACGGGATCTTCACCCCAGTTCAGTTGGTAGGTAAAGCGATGCATACTGCCCGCTTCAAGCGGCTGCCGCGGTTGCCAGAAGGCCACAATATTATCATAAATTTCACGATCAGCAGGGATCTCAACTAAGGTCACAGCGCCTTGTCCCCATTCTTCTCCGGGCTCGACCCAAAGACCGGGCCGCTTGTGGTAATGGGCTTCAAAATCAGCGAAATCTGCAAGGTCTCGCGTGCGCTGCATCAGGCCAAAACCTTGGGGGTTATTATCCACAAAGGACGACACCTGCAGAGATTTTGGATTGGCCAGCGGTCGCCAAAGCGTCTCGCCCGCGCCATTGCGTATCAGTAACCCATCTGTGTCATGCACCGCAGGTCGAAAATCGTCAAACATCGACCGGTTGGTTTCATCAAACAGGAACATGCTTGTTAGAGGGCCAAGCCCGAAACGGGTCAACGTCACACGAGGGTAAATTTGTGCGTGCACGTCCATGATTGTCGGCGTCCCGGGGGTAATATCAAAGCTGTAAATTCCAGCCACTGAAGGCGAATTCAGCAGGGCATGAATTGTTATGTGTCGCTGGTCTGCAGGTGCACGTTCAATCCAGAAATGGGTGAAATCTGGAAATTCCTCGCCCTCAGAAGACGCTGTTCCGATCGTTAGCCCACGCGCGGATAGCCCATAGTTTTGATCCCGCGCAATGGCACGGAAATAACTTGCGCCCTGCATCACGAAGAACTCTTGGAAAATACCTGGTTGTTTCAACTCAGTCGTCAGGCGAAATCCGGAATAGCCAAGGCTATCGTCAACGGGCAATGGTGGCACCTGATCGGTTCTGTCAAAGGCAGAGAGATCAAATAGAAGATCTTGGGCCAGGCCATCTTCGACAAGCGCGATGCTTACGGGACGTGGAAAATAAAGACCGGGGTGAAGAAGCTCTATCTGAAATGGGCTGTCACTGCCGCGCCAGATCGCCTCGGGTGCGCGAAACCAGATGCTTTTGTATTGATCATAGGTCAGATCCTTCCAAGCTTGGGGCACCTCCGCCATTGGCTGATAGGGGGCAGAGGCCAGATCTTGGGCCATGTCGTAAAGCCCTTCCACAGAAAACGGCGTGGTGTCTCCTCGATTTGGTTCGGCAAAACATTGATTGCTTGAAGCTGCGAAAGCGGCCAGAGCGGTCAGAAAGCTGCGTCTTTGCATGGTCATGCCTTTCTGCGCCAAGGTTGTGATTTAAACCAGCCGGTCAGATAGGCGATGCCGATGATCAGCGCGAAACCAACGGTGTTGGCTGCGAACATATCTAGGGCCGTTTCGTCAGTCTGATCTAGGGCGAAACCCAACAAGCGAGCCAACACCATGGAGAAGACAAAAACCGCAAGCGATTGCTGTCCGACTTTCAGGATTACAGTCAAAATAACCCGCCAAATCCGCGCGAAAAATCCGGTGCCTGTCGCAATAATACGATGCCCGTTTTCCCCAGCGACCCACCAGCCTAAGTAGGCGAGTGCGAGGAAGTGCAAATAGCGAAACAGCCCGAAGTCAGTTTTTTCCGTTAGGAAGCGGATCGAATTTGCCGTCTCACGCAAATCTGGCAAAGCGTTCAGCACACGAAAATACGCAAATGGCACAGTTGCGAGGATTGCGAGCGCGGACACTGCGACCAGCCACAGGCGGCGGGGCGGGGCGGGAAACCAACCTGACATCAAGGCAAAGCCCGTAAAAAACACAAGCTGCCAACCGAAGGGATTGAAGAACCATTTCCGGTTGCTCCAAGGTTCTGCGGGGAAGTGTGCCAGATCAAGGTTTGCAAGCAGCCAGATTGCCAAGACAAAGACGATTGCCAGTGCAAGGTGCAAGTTGCGCAATGGAATGACCAACGGCATCAACAACAAAATGCCAATGTACATGGGCAAAACGTCGAAATAATTCGGCACATAGGACAGCGTCATCAGGCTAGGCAGCTGGCTTAGTGGTTTATTGAAGAACGGCCAAAGGTTCAGCGAACCGACATAGCTTTTCTCAAATAGCTCGCTGTTGTCGATCACCGCCATCAGTGCGGCGATTACCAAAAACGTACCGATATGCGCCCAGTAGACTTGCCAGCAGCGAAACAACACCCGTGCTGTGCCCAGAACCCAACCACGGCTGGTGAAGCTACGCCCAAACGCAATGGCCGAGGCCATGCCAGAACAGAAGACAAAGATCTCTGTTGCATCAGAAAACCCGAAACGGGCAGGTATCCACAAGGTCCAAGTATTGCCGGGAATATGGGCAATGAGGATGATAAACATCGCAAGACCACGATAAAAATCGAGCCTTGGGTCACGCTGTGTTGGCGTGTGTGAAATGGGGGCGGGTTGGGCGCTCATAGGATACGTATGTTCTTTTCTTTTTCGGGCTGGATTATTCGGCAGGTCGCTTTTGCGCATCGCCCCGTGCGTCGGAAATCATTTGGAAACGAATTGCGGCAAAGTTATCTTCCGCACCACGTTTCACCTGACGATCTTTCAAAATAGCCTCGGCTTTGGTGAAGGAGCCACAGCGAATACCGGCATCGATGGTGATACGTTCAAAAATATCGCGCTGGGCATGGCTGCCACCAGCAAGTTGCATGTGGTCTCGTGCGGCAGAAAGATTGGCAAATGCCCCGTCAAAATCAGCTTCGCCAAAGGCTTCAAGGCCAGACATCGCCGCAAGACCAGGATTTGCCATAACGCGATCACTATCGGACGCATTGCGTGCGGCATCTCGTTGCATTCGGGCCATGATTTTGCGGATGGCTTCCTTGCGATTGCCCCCCATCAGCGCCAGCATATAGTGCAGGTCGGCAAAAATTAGACACCCGTCTTCGGTGCGATTTTCTGAAAGGGCGGCAAGTTCTTCCCAGCGATTTCCCACATTGTGGCCATAAAGCTCAAGTCGTGACAAAAGCGCTGTGGCATTGGAGATATCGCGGTAATCATCAGTTTTATCGGCGCGAATTTCGTGATCATACAGATCCATCACTTGATCAACACGCCCTGTTTCCAGCAACATCAATGCCTTATGCCACCAAACGTGATAGCGGAAGTTGTTGCAATGCGCCCAGGATTTCTCGCGCCCAGAGAGCCACTCAAGACCTTTGCCAGTTTGTGCCGTCATGTCATAAACATGGGCCACCGCATGCAAGCCCCAGGCATCATCAGGTGCCTGCAAAACACCTTCGCGGCCAATTTCTTCCGCCCGGGTGTAATCACCTGTTTCTTCTAAAGCAAAGGCGTAACAGCCCTTGATATAACCGCTGGCCTTATGTGTCGGATCATAAGAGGGCAGCACATTTTCAAGCGATCGCCGCATGGTTTGCCTGTCGCCCATGATAAATGACATCGCATGGGAGATCTTCATCGCAAGACTGTCAGTTGGTGTGACTTGCAGGACTTTTTCAACCTCGTCACGCGCTTGGATCATGCGTCCGGCCAGCCAAAGCTCCAGAACTCGCATAAAAGATTGCTCGCGTTTTAGGCGCGGTTTTAGGCAGGCTTGCGCGGCCTTATGGGCTTCGAGCGACACGTCAATCAGTTCACGTCTGCCAAGCATCAGATAAAACAACCCCTTCACAGCGTGCCCCATGGCAAAACTAGGTTCACGTTCCAGAACGTCAGCGAGGTGGTTGGGGGTCGCAGCGGAATGAGCTAGAAAAGCAAGCTGCATTTTGTTCCAGCTATCGCAGGCCGCGGCGGTCTCCAGGGAAACCTCTGTGCCAAAAATATCGTACATAATTTATGCTACCTTTAAAGTGACCGAAACTCTCATCACTGTAGAGGTGCGCAAAGCCCGGGAATACCCGATGTTGCAGCAAGTAACGTCCATTTGACTGAAGGTGTAGAGACGCGATTTAGGGGCTGTTGAGGCAATGGGAAGCGGCTTTTGTAGGCTGTAACTTGATGAAAGCGCGCCTTTACTTAATCCAGAAGCGCTCTCAGGCCTGTTCTGTAACTCGGGTATTTCAGTGTCACGCCAAGTTCAGATTTGATCCGATCATTCCTGACACGTTTGCTTTCAGCGTAAAAACTGCGTGCCATTGGCGTCATTTCGGCGGTCTCATAGTCTTCTTCTGGTGGTAAATCCATACCAAGCATTCGTGCTGCTTCGGTTAAAACATCTTGTGGCGGGGCGGCTTCATCGTCGCAGACATTATAGATCCGGCCTGGATCTGGTTTGTGAAGGGACGCTATCAAAACCTGTGCGATATCTTCGACATGAATGCGGGAAAAAACTTGGTTTTTCTTGATGATCCGCCGGGCCGTTCCCGCACGTACTTTCGCAAAAGGTCCGCGCCTAGGCCCGTAGATCCCCGCAAGGCGGAAGATATGCAGGGGCAAGTCGCAATTGCGGGCCAAATCTTGCCAAGCTTCTTCCGCCGCCTTTCGCCATTCTCCACGTCGTGTCGTGGGGGTTAAGGCGGTGTCTTCATCGACCCAACCACCTTGATGATCGCCATAGACCCCGGTCGTGGAAAGATAGCCAACCCACTTAAGGTGAGGCGCATGTTCCACAATCGCTTTGGCTTGGTCATTGAGAACCGGGCAACCATCCGCCGTTGGCCCCGTGGAAATCAGCAAGGCATCTGCTTGCTCAAGAACATTGCTCAGATCATCGCCGGGCCAGATAACTGGCTGGACGCCTGATGCTGAAATCTCGTGGGTTTTTTCTGCGCTGCGCGTTGTACCGGCGACCTCCCAACCTTGATCAAGAAGAAGGGGGGTAACTGCGCGGGCGGAATATCCGTGGCCAAAGCTGAGAAGATGTTTTGTCATGACTCCATTTTGAGGTGCTGCCAAGATCGACACAAGAGAAGATCCGCCGATCTTAAGAAAAACTGCGCTTACCCCATACATCAGGGGGTTGATAGATATGTGCGCTAGCGTCAGTAATGCGCGTAAAAATCACTGAGGCCCGTTTATGCAAAACGTCATTCACAACTTTGTTGAAAGCACCAAATTCCAGAACTTCATTCTGGGCGTTATTCTGTTGAATGCGGTCTTACTAGGGCTGGAAACTTACGACGCTGTGATGGCGAAGGTTGGCGAGCTGATCTGGGCGCTAGATTTCCTTTGCTTGGCCATTTTTATTGTTGAGATCGCGTTGAAGCTTTTCGTTTATCGTTTCAGCTTTTTCCGCAATGGTTGGAACTTGTTTGATTTCACAATTGTTGCATTGGCTTTTGTTCCAGGCGCTTCCGGTTTCCGTGTGTTGCGCGCCTTGCGTATCTTGCGTGTCCTGCGCGTTATCTCGGTTGCGCCGCGTTTGCGCCGTGTGGTTGAGGGTTTCATCTCCGCATTGCCAGGGATGGCCTCGGTGTTTTTGCTGATGGCTTTGATCTTCTACATTGGAGCGGTGATCGCGACACGTCTATTTGGCCCGGAATTTCCTGAATGGTTCGGCACACTTGGCAGTTCTGCCTATACGTTGTTCCAGATCATGACGCTTGAAAGCTGGTCCATGGGCATCGTGCGCCCCGTGATGGAAATGCAGCCTCATGCGTGGGTTTTCTTCGTGCCGTTCATCCTGCTGACAACCTTCGCGGTGGTGAACCTATTGGTCGGTCTGATCGTGAACTCGATGCAAGATGCGCACCACGAAGAAGACGTGGAACGCACAGACAGTTACCGTGATGAAGTCATGGGGCGTCTTGATGCGATCGAAGTTCTTTTGAAAGAGCAACGCAGATAAAGAATGCCGCTTTGATCACTTAAAGTGCGCTGTAATCTTCCAAACGATCTTGTAGGAAGGTGTAATCCCTGCGTGCATTGGTTATGGATGATTTAGACAGGGTCACAAAGCGAAAGTCTTCGGCCGTCTCTGCAAAATGCACGGGATGGGTATTCTCGTCCATCCAAGGTTTGCAAAACAGAGAGTTCCCATAGGTTTCGCCAGCGCGGTTTAGGGACAGGAAAAATAGTTGGTTTTCCAAGGCGCGGGTCGTCGCAAATGCATGCCAAGTGTGGAAGGATTCATCCCGATAATACGCCCCGCAATGCAGGATCAGATCGACATCATGTTCCAGCGCAAGGGTCCGAGAAAGTTCGGGGATGCGAATGTCATAGCAAATGATCGGTGAAATCGTGAAGCCGTTCACCTTAAATGTGAATATATGATCCCCGCGATCAAAATACTCCTTCTCCATTGAGGCGCCATATTGGCAAATATGCAGTTTGTCATAATGCCCGGAAAGGGTTCCATCTGGGGCGACAACCGCTATGGCGATATAGGTGCCGGTCGCGTCGCGTCGTGCAAAGCTGTAAGAAACAAAAACGCCAAATTCCACTGCGATTTGTTTCCATGCTTGGAAGGACGCACCATCAAGCGGTTCGGCAATCTCATCTAGGCAATCGAATGTTGCGCGTGAATAATCAATGCTGGACAGCTCTGGCAAAACCACGAGATCCGCAGGCTGTGCCGCAAGTTCGCGGCGAACTTTCGAAACAGAATCGACAAGATGTGCATCCCGTTCTGCTGCATTTGTCATCGGAGGGATGCTTATCTGACCGGCAAGCAGGGTTAAGGTTTCAGTCGAGGGCATTCAATGTGTCCTTGTTCTTCCAGTATTCGCCAAGCCGCATGCGATCTGCTTCGATCTTTTCGATTCTATCGATGACACCTGCGGACTGTTCCAAAGTGAAAAAACCGACAAGTGCTTCAATGACGATGGTCGTCGAGACATATGATTCAAAGAACAGCGGGCTCTGGTTGGGGGTGATAACTGTGAAATCCGCCAATAGTGCAAGCGGTGAAGCGGGGCTATCGGCAATTGCGATAACTGTGGCTTCGCGTTCCTTCGCAATATGTACAAGCTGGATCGCGGCGTTGGCACAGGGTTGTTGGCTGACGGCGATCACGGCGTCCTCGGGGCCAATATCTGTGATGGTATCTGCGAAAATTCCGCCCTCAGCGCGGATAAGCTGGAATTTATTGCTGGCCATGCCGCCAAGGTAATCCAAATAGGTTGCAAAGCTGTGTGACGCTTGCATCCCAATAAGATAGACCCGCCGACTTTCGGTGAGAACCCGTGCGATATGGGTCAGATAGTCAGCGTCGAGCTGGCTGAACAGGTGGGTGATGTTCTCGGTCATGGCTTCCTGCATTTCAGTCAGGAAGGTCGCGCTACCATTGTCGCTACTCTGATTGTGCAGGTTTTCGGCCCGTAAATGATAATTGCTTATGTCGTGCAGCTGGACTTGCTTGCGATAGACTTCGCGCAGCTCTCCATATGTTTCATAACCCAGCATTTTTGCAAGCCGAGAGAAGTTGGGGAGGGAAACGCCAGCATTTGCGGCCACTTGGCGCATTGAAAGCGTCGCAACATCCCCAGGGTGTTCCAGTAAATAGGCCGCGACAACCTTCAACGCGCGTGGCAGTGCAGGATGCAATTCCTTAAGTTTTTCATTGACCTGCTGAAAGTCTGTCATGGGGGTGGGTTCTCCGTTATCTACTCGATCGTCGCATAAAAATAGCGTTTGTGCAATAATTGTAGACTGAGTTAGCGTTTGAAACTTTTTTGAGCACTGGTAACAATTTGCCACCGTTGTCTTTGGGCTTCGAATGGGCAATTATATCAACAGGCAATAGTGATTCCGAGGATCTGAACGGTTGAAGTCGATAAGACTGTTCGTGTCTTTCCCCGGGGTTTGCTGCCAAAATTGTAAGCGAACTGTCGTATTTTGAGAGAAAAACCGTCGTATTTTGTAACGTTCCTAGTCCAAAATGTTGCAAATGACAAAAAATGTCAAAATAAATTGCGAACGTTACTTTTTTTGCTTAGGGTGCCTGACTAACAAGGTGGAAGTCATCGCAGAAGTGGCATCCAAGGCAACGAATAAAATAAACCAATGGGAGATACATTAATGAAACTTACTACACTGACCAAAGGTCTGACAATCGGTGCACTTAGCGCTCTGTTGTCTACTTCAGCATTTGCTGAAGACATGCGTCTCAAATTTGCTGGCGTGTTCCCAATCGATCACCAAGGTACAAAAATGATGGAGCAGGTTGCTGCTGACATCGAAGCTGCTGACGTTGGCCTGACCGTCTCCGTATTCCCTGCGAACCAACTGGGTTCCGGCGAAGCGCTGTTGGAAGACACTGCACGCGGCAACATCGATTTCACAGCTGCGTTTATCTATGCAGACACCGACTCGCGCCTTGAATATCTGTCTATGCCTTTCCTCGTGGGCGGCTGGGACGATATGGATCGCGTAATGCGCAACATGGATTCCGAATATAACACAATCCTTCAGGAAATCCTGGGCGATTACGGCATCCGCGTTCTTGCACAAAACCCAGAAGGTTTTGTTGGTATCGTTGCTACAGAAGAACCATCCAACTGGAACACCTTTGAAGACAAAGGCATGAACATCCGCGTTTGGTCTTCAAACGTTGTGAAATCCATGGTTGAATCACTGGGCTTCCAAGCGACAACTATGGCTTGGGGCGATATCTTCCCAGCGATCCAGTCCGGTATTGTTGACGGCGCGATCTGCTGTACCAAAACTGCGACTTACTCAATCTTCGCACAGTCTGATGTTGGCACCCACTTCATCGAGTATAACTCGATTTCTGAGCTGACCACATTCTACGCATCAGAGCGTACATGGGACAAAATGAACGAAGAGCAGCGCACTGTTGTTCAAGCTGCAATGACCAAAGCGTCTGACGACTTCTTCGCATACAACCGTGAAAACGATGCTGTATTCGGACAGAAATTGCTGGACAGCGGTTACACCATCCTGAGCTTGAACGACGAAGAGCAAGCTGCAATGGCCAACCACGTTCGTGAGAACATCTGGCCACTGATGGAAGAAAGTGTCGGCAAAGACATTATTGACCGCCTGCTGGCAGACAACTAATAGTTCTAAAATGAAAAGGGCCGGCAACTTTGCCGGCCCTTTTTTCCATTCCGCAAGGGATGAAGAATTTAAGAGCAAGGGGGGGGCATGGCTCATATAACTGACGAATTACCCAAAGTACTCGGCGTACCCATGAAATGGGCGCTGACTTTGATGAAGTTGATCACGACAATCAGTGGTTTCACGATGGCATTCACATTCTTTTTTGTTGTGGTCATCCGATATGGTTTTGGGGGCGATTTGTTCGCCTATGAAGAGTGGCTTTTGGCCATCGCGTTTTGGGGCTTTTTTGCCGGGGCTGTTTTGGCTTCTGAGCAAAGATTGCACATTAACGCAGATATCCTTGGCGTCATTATTCAAAACCCCCGTCTGATCTGGTGGCGTGAACTTTTTGTACTGACCATCGAATTGATTGTGATCCTTGCGATCGTCTACTGGGGCTACTTGATGCTCGCAGATGAGCTGTATTTCTATCCCCGTTGGAAAATGACACCCGCTCTGCGCATTCCGTTCTTTGTGTGGCGCGCTGCCATCGTTGCCGGGTTTGTTTTGATGTCTACCTTCTCCGCCGCCTATCTTTATGTGCACATCCGCAAGGGTCTGGGCCTTCCAACACAAGCTGATACCACAGAAGAGGTCGAACAATGATCATCGCAGGAAGTCTATTTATTATCTGTGCGATGCTGCTACTTGGCGTCAGCGTATATGTGGCCTTTGGGTCGGTGCTTTTGTTCCTAGCCTATTCCGGCGGACATGAAGTTTCCGGCTACCTCCCATCTGGTTCCACAAAACTGCGTTCACTTGTTTTGCTGGCGATTCCACTGTTCATCATCGCCGGTGGCATCATGGAGAAAGGCAAAATCGCTGCTCCTCTTGTGGCGGTTGCTGAAATGTTCATCGGCCATATCAAAGGCGGTCTTAGTGCTGCTGCGGTTTTGGCCTGTGGTGTGTTTGGGTCGATCTCAGGCAGTGCAAACGCAACATTGACCTGCATTGGTGGCATCATGATGCCGCACCTGAAGAAAGCAAACTACCCGAAGGGGCAATCTGCTGCGTTGATCGTCAGTGCCAGCCCTCTGGGTCTTCTGATCCCTCCAAGTTCTTCCCACATTCTTTATGGTTGGGTTGCGCAGCAGTCGGTTCTGAAGTGTTTCCTATCTACCGTGTTCCCAGCGATCATCTTGATTACGATGTTGATTATCGTGAACCAGTTCATGCTGCGTAAATACGACGACATCATTCTGACTGAACGCCCTGAGCCCTTCTTGCCTGTTTTTGGTCGGCAGGCCCGTCTTGCTGGCCCAGCTATGTTGATGCCTGTCATCATCCTTGGTGGTATCTATGGCGGGATCATGACGCCGACTGAAGCTGCTGGTGTTGCGGTTGTTTATGCTATTCCGGTTGCGATCTACTTCTACAAGGGTTTGACATGGAAAACCCTCGCACAGACGGTCAGCAACTCTGGCATCACCATCGGTGTGGTCATGGTCATGATCTTTATGGTTTTGATTGTGTCCAAGTTTCTGATCTTTGAAGACATCCCAAGCATTGCAAAAGATCTGGTCTATTCCGTATCTGAGAATCCGATTGTGATCCTCTTGATGGTGAACGTCGTGATGATCCTGATCGGGATGTTGATGGATGACATCTCTGGTTTGCTGTTGTCGACCCCAATCCTGCTGCCCATCGTGGTCAGTGTTGGTGTTGATCCAATCCACTTTGCAGCGATCTTGGGTGTGAACCTTGGTATGGCGAATATCACACCACCAACCGCGCCTCTGCTGTATTTGGGTGCGCAGGTGACTGATACGCCGGTTAGCAAGATGCTGTGGCCAACTCTGGTGTTCATCATTTTCGCATGGTTGCCCACGCTAATGTTGACGACTTTCGTGCCGGCTTTGTCTCTCTGGCTGCCTGATCTGCTTCTCAGCAGATAATTCACAACCCGAACAAATATGAAAAGGCGTCTGGTTTTCAGGCGCCTTTTCTTTTTGCGCAAGCAATGCGTGTACCGCATAGCGCGTTTGCTATTTCAGCAGACGTAATCGCAAAGCGAATCCCCTAGATGGAGTTACAGATACACACTCATGATAAGGACCTGAACAGATGACTAAAATGCTGAAAAACACTCTCGACATTGTAATGCTGCTGGCCGGCGTAGCCGTTATCATTGGAGTACATTCATACCTGGTTCTTAGCTGATCTTAAAAGTTCTGCCGTGCCATAGGTGCGGCAGAAATCGTGAAATTGCTTTGCAAGGCTGGCTATTTGTTGCTCTCTGACGTATGGGCGTGACAAACGCGAACTGACCGGAGACCATCCCTTGCAAACTGATTTTATGAGCAGCCTGAAACAAGACTGGCTGGGCAACATCCGCGCTGATCTTCTGGCGGGGCTTGTTGTAGCCTTGGCGCTGATCCCGGAAGCCATCGCATTTTCTATTATCGCGGGCGTTGACCCCAAGGTTGGCCTTTACGCCAGTTTCTCAATCGCGGTGATCACTGCGATTGTTGGTGGTCGCCCCGGTATGATTTCTGCCGCGACTGCTGCGACTGCAGTTCTGATGATCACGCTGGTTAAGCACCACGGGTTGGAATATTTGCTGGCGACTACAGTTTTGGCTGGTTTGCTTCAGATTCTCGCGGGTATTTTGAAGCTTGGTAATGTCATGCGCTTTGTGTCCAAATCCGTGATGACGGGTTTTGTGAACGCACTGGCGATCCTGATCTTCATGGCGCAATTACCTGAACTTGATCTCGGCACTGAGGGCGTCAATATGATGACCTACCTCATGGTTGCGGGTGGTCTCGCGATTATTTACCTCTTCCCGTACATCACCAGCGCCATTCCTTCACCGTTGGTTACCATCGTTGTTTTGACGGGGCTTTCGCTGTGGCTGGGTCTTGATGTGCGTACTGTGGGTGACATGGGTGCATTGCCAGATACCCTACCGATCTTCCTGATCCCTCAAATTCCGCTGAACTTTGAGACCCTGCAAATTATCTTCCCGGTTGCCGCGGCGATTGCCGTCGTTGGCCTGCTGGAAAGCTTGATGACAGCGAAGCTTGTCGACGATCTTACAGATACAAAATCTGACAAAAACCAGGAATGTATCGGTCAAGGTATCGCCAACACTGCGACTGGTTTTATCGGTGGCATGGCGGGTTGTGCTATGATCGGGCAATCCATGATCAACGTGAAATCTGGTGGGCGTGGGCGTTTGTCTTGCTTTGCCGCCGGTGTTTTCCTGCTGTTCCTGATCGTTGTTCTTGGCACTTGGGTCGCGGTTATTCCGATGCCTGCACTGGTTGCGATCATGATCATGGTCTCAATCGGTACCTTCTCTTGGTCCTCGCTTACCGATCTGCGTGAACATCCGCGTGCGTCTTCCATCGTGATGCTCGCAACCGTTGTGGTCACCGTTTACAGCCACAACCTTGCGCTGGGCGTGCTGACGGGTGTGCTGCTGTCGGGCATCTTCTTTGCTTGGAAAATCGCTGCCGTCTTCCGCGTCACATCAAAACTGTCTGATGATGGCCGTCAGCGTGATTACTTGGTTGAAGGTCAGCTGTTTTTCGCTACCGCGCCTGATCTTGCCGAAGCCTTCGATTTTGGCGAAGTTCTGGAGCGTGTGACAATAGACGTTAGCACTGCGCACATCTGGGATATTTCATCTATCTCAGCAATTGATATGGTGGTTCTGAAGTTCCGCCGTGACGGGGCTGATGTCGAGATCATCGGCATGAACAAGGCCAGCGAAACCTTGATGGGTCGCTTGTCAGAACATGATAAACCGGGCGCGCTTGAACGCCTGATGGGCCATTAAGGGAGCAGGGATATGAGCAAAATTATCGCATTGGTGGATGGATCCGCCTATTCCACAAGCACCTGTGACTACGCCGCTTGGATCGCCAAACGCGAAGGCCACAGCGTTGAGGTCCTGCACATCATCACGCGTAAAATCGATGCCGACAGCAATCTGTCGGGTAACATCGGTCTTGGCGCGCGTAGCAAACTGATGGATCAGCTTGCTGATCTTGATGCACAGCAGGCAAAATTGGCCAATGAACGTGGCCGTGCGATCCTTGAGGATGCCGAAGCCCGCATTCGCGCTGATGGGGTCGAAAACGTGACTACCCGCCTGCGTCATGGTGATTTGCTGGAAGAATTACTGGAAGCAGAGACAACCGCAAGTCTCGTGGTCATTGGGAAACGCGGTGAAAACGCTGATTTCGCCTCTAAGCACCTCGGATCGAACCTTGAACGTGTTGTGCGTGCAAGTGCCATTCCTGTTCTGGTGGCGTCACGTGCCTTCACAGAACCCAAAAGTTTTTTGTTGGCCTTTGACGGCGGAAAATCTGCGGTGAAAGCAGTTGACCATCTTGCCACGGCAAAGACCTTCACGGGTCTAGAGGCTCGCATTATCAGCGCTGGCAATGACAGTGCCAACGCCACGCGCGCGATTGAGGGTGCCGCTGCCACGTTGAAAAATGCTGGTTTTGAAGTGTCTCATGAGATTGTTGAGGGCACACCAACTGAGGTCTTCGCAACTCGTATCCACGTCGCGGGACAAGACGCCAACCCAGACGGTGCTGACATGCTGGTCATGGGGGCTTACGGCCATTCCCGCATCCGCAACCTGATCATCGGCTCAACCACCACGGAAATGATCCGTACTTGCCAGGTGCCTTTGCTTCTGGTGCGCTAAGCCCAACACATTGAATTGAAAAAGAGCCGCGAAATATTTCGCGGCTCTTTTAATTTCAAGAGGTCGGTATGACCTGTTCCATTGCGCGTTTCAGCGGTTCAATGATGTCCGGGATTTGTTCTTCAGTCATGATGTAAGGTGGGGCCAGTAGGATATGGTCACCGGTTTTGCCGTCGCGTGTACCGGCCATCGGATAGCATGCAAGACCTTCGGCAAAGGCGGCTTTTTTCAGTTTACCCGCCAGACCAAATGCTGGATCAAAGGGTTCTTTGGTTTCACGATCTGCGACGATCTCAATCCCACGGAATAACCCACGACCACGAATATCACCGACATTTGGATGCTGACCAAAGGCGACAACCAGCGCGTCTTGCAGCTTTTCACCCATGTCTTTTACACGTTGCAGCAATCCTCGTTCCAAGATTGCTTTCACGACGGCAAGCCCTGCCGCCGTTGCACAGGGATGCGCCAGATATGTATGCCCGTGCTGGAAAAACCCGGTGCCATTGGCAATCGTGTCGTAAATCTCACCGCTACACAGCATCGCGCCAATGGGCTGATACCCGGCGCCCAGACCCTTGGCGATACACAGGATATCGGGTGATATACCGTCAGCCTCACAGGCGAACAGATGGCCGGTACGTCCCATACCGCACATGACCTCATCCAAAATTAGAAGCACGCCGTATTTGTCACAAATTTCGCGAATGCGTTTATAATAGCCGTCCACTGCTGGCACCGCGCCAAGGGTCGCGCCAACTACAGGTTCTGCCATAAATGCCATCACTGAATCTTCGCCCAGACGCAGGATCTCGTCTTCCAACTCCTGAGCGGCGCGCTGACCATATTCAAAGGCGCTTTCGCCTTCTTCACGCAACATATATTCATAACAGGGCGCGATGTGGCTGACGTTCAGCAGCAGTGGCGCGAATTGCTGACGACGCCATTCATTGCCTCCGGCCGACAACGCCCCAATGGTGTTCCCGTGATAGCTTTGCTTGCGGGCGATCAGATGGCGACGTTCCGGCGCACCACGTTCCACATGGTATTGTCGTGCCAGTTTGATCGCGGCTTCCGTTGCCTCTGACCCACCGGATACGAAATACACGCGTTCAATACCTTCAGGGGCGTGTTCAACCAACAATTCAGCCAATTCCTCGGCAGGTTCCGAGGTGAAGAAACTGGTATGTGCGAAGGCCAATTTATCCAGCTGGGCCTTCACGGCTTCAGTGATTTCCGTGTCGGAATGCCCAAGGCAAGACACAGCCGCACCACCTGATCCGTCAAAGTAACGTTTGCCATTGGTATCAATCAGATAGCAGCCATCGCCAGAGGCGGCCACAGGGGGCTGGATTTTGCTGTGACGGGGAAAAACATGAGACATATCAGGAGGCCTTCGGTAAGTCAGAGATCAGTTCCAGGCCAAGCTTCCGGCCTTCGTTTACGGTCAGGGCAACAATTTCAGCGTTGTCCCGCGCAGGGCTGCCATCGGGCATAAGCAGGTTGTTTTCAAAGCCAACACGTAGATTGCCACCGGCTTGCAAGGCTGCACGTGCGCAGGCCAATTCATTGGGGCCAAAGGTGCATATCGTCCAGTCTAGGTTCAGATCTATGCTGGCATCAAGAAAATGTTGCAGGTCTTCCGGGCGGCCATGAACGGGTGGAGAATACTGGCCCAGCACAAAGATCGCAGAGCGCATAGTCTTTGGAACGACGCCTTGTTTTACCCAGCTTCGCAATTGTGAGATATCACTCTGATTATACAGGATATGTTGGACCTGTGTTTGCGCCTCTGCGCAGAATGCATACAGGTGTTTTGCGATCGCTTCATTCCGCGCCATTTCGCGTATGGAAACGCTTGCCGCATCCGGCGTCAGTTGGCGTAGGCAGTCATATTGTGACTCGACTTCATATAAGCCCGCCGATTCAGTTGTGACTTGTATGGCCATGTCAGGGGCTGCGTTATGTATTGCGGATATGGCCTCGCGGTAGCGCCCGGCGTCAAGGGAATGCTGCCCCGCTTCATCACGGACATGCAGATGGATAGCCTGTGCACCTGCGTCATAGCATTTGGCGGCGGTTCTCGCGATTTCATCTGTCGTGACAGGTAGAGCAGGATGATCTGCCTTGCCACGCCGCGCGCCATTGGGTGCAACAGTCACTGAAAACGTATGGCCCATATCTCCGATTCCTTTTCGGTCTAGGTAATCCACGATCCCTTCAAACTGGAGAAATTACAAAATTAGTCAATCGACCCCATAAATAACAGATGTTATCATTTTGAAGGCGAATCAACGGATATTTTCCATGGACCCGACGGCAAAAATCAAAATAATTTCAACACTTAAGACTGAATTTGAGGGCTTTTCTCCCCGTCTTAAAGTTGCTGCGAAGTACGTTGTGGATAACCAAGCTGACTTTGGACTTGATCCTATCCGAGAGACGGCCCGTAAGGCCGGGGTCAGCACATATACACTTGTACGCATGGCGCAATTTCTTGGTTTGGAAGGCTTTGAGGAACTGCGAGCACCTTTCCGAACGGCCCTTGTTTCCAGTTCTGAGCTGTCTGACGATCTTGAATGGTTGGAAGCCGTCGCCGCCTTTGAGGACACGGGCCCGGTGCAGGCAGAGGCCACGCTCAACACGCTCAATATCGTTCAACGCTCGCTGCATCAGCTTTCACCGGATAAGCTCAAGCGCGTGGTGGATATGATGTTCGGTGCCCGCAATGTTTATCTGACCGGGGTACGCGCGAGTTACGGACTGGCCTACTACTTTCACTACGTTGGACGTATGGCATTGCCGTCATTGCAGTTAATTCCAAGGCATATGAACAGTTCTATTGATGAGCTGAATTACGCAGATGAACGCGACATCTTGGTCGTGATTACCTTTACGCCCTATTCGATGGAAACAATTCGGGCCTGTCAGTTTGCGCAATCTAGAGGGCTAAAGCTGATCATCATCTCTGATTCTGATGTGATCGCATCGGAACTGAGACCGACCGAAGTTCTGGTCGTATCGATCGTGAGCACCCATTTCTTTGGCTGTTATGCCGGGGCGATGGCCGTGATCGAAAATATTCTTGCGCTGCTGGTGAAACGCGGCGGTACAGATGCCGAAAAACGGATCGCTTCCTATGAGGAATTACGGAGCGATATTGATGCCTATTGGACGAAGCAAAAAAAACATTAGTTTTTCCATGACATTTGGATAACCCTCCGCCATTTTGTACAAAGCTCAGGGGCAACGACCCTCTTTTGGCTAATAATATGTATAGGGAGTTATCATATGACATCGATGAAATTTATGTTCGGCTTGGCGACAGCTGCGACACTTGCCGCTGGCGGCGCTTTTGCTCAGGATCAGCAATTTATCACAATCGGTACCGGTGGTGTAACCGGCGTTTATTACCCGACTGGCGGCGCGATCTGTCGTCTGGTTAACAAAAGTCGCCGTGACCACGGCGTACGTTGTTCTGTAGAATCCACTGGTGGTTCCGTTTACAACATCAACACTATCCGCGATGGCGAACTTGAATTCGGCGTTGCACAATCTGATTGGCAGCACCACGCATACCACGGTACTTCCAAGTTCGAAGATGCCGGTGCATTCGAAGGTCTCCGCGCAGTATTTTCTGTTCACCCAGAGCCCTTCACTGTTGTTGCACGTGCTGACTCTGGCATCAGCTCTTTCGCTGACCTTCAAGGCAAGCGCGTAAACATCGGTAACCCTGGTTCCGGCGCACGTGGCACCATGGAAGTTCTGATGGAAGCACTTGGCTGGACCACAGACGACTTCGCACTCGCAACAGAGCTGAAGCCTGCTGAACAGTCTTCCGCGCTTTGCGACAACCAGATCGACGCAATGGTATTCACAGTTGGTCACCCTTCCGGAACCATCCAAGAAGCAACAACAGCATGTGATTCCGTGCTGGTTGAAGTTTCTGGCCCTGAAATTGACTCGCTGATCAACGACAACGCTTACTACCGTACAGCAACCGTTCCTGGTGGCATGTATCGTGGCAACGAAGCCGACGTCGCAACATTTGGTGTGGGCGCAACCTTCGTGTCTTCCACTGACGTTTCTGAGGACGTTGTTTACGTTCTCGTGAAATCCATCTTCGACAACTTTGAAGATTTCAAATCGCTGCACCCTGCCTTTGCAAACCTGAAACCAGAAGAAATGGCGACCGCTGGTCTGTCCGCTCCTCTGCATGATGGCGCTGCGAAATATTATCGCGAGCAGGGCTGGGTCGAGTAACCGACCGAACAGTTATATGATTTAGGGGGGCGGGAAACTGCCCCCTTTTGTTTAGCTGAGGAAGCCAGTTTTGCCAAAGAACAAGAAGCAACCCAGTTCGCGTAACGAGAAAATGACAGTCAATTAGGCTGCATGACAGAGGCCACAGGGGCCTGTCCGGGGAGGGACATATGTCACAATATATCGAAAATTCACGCGCTCTGAGCGAAGAGGAGCTGCAGGAACTCGTCAGCTCGTCCGACGCCGGCGCGCGCAACCCGGCCGGTATGGTCGGGGTAATGCTGGCGCTGACCGCAATTTCGTGGTCGGCCTTTCAACTTTTACTCGCATCACCTTTGGGGATTAAAGTTTTCCCAGGTTCCGTCAGCAATAACTCATTGTTGATTCACCTCGCGTTCGCATTGCTGCTGGTCTTTATGGCCTACCCTGCGATGTCACGCCCAAGCCGCAAACCTGTGGGCTTTCTTCTTGCGCATTTGTTAACCGGTGTGGCCACAGGCGCCTTCGTTTTGGCATTGCTGATTGGTTCCGGCGTTGGGTTTGACAGCGAAAACTACGCCACACAGCCCGCGCTTTGGATCGCTGTTATACTGGCGATATTGCCATTGGTCCCAACATTCTTGGGCGATGAAGGCAAGCCGTCCACATTGGAATGGGCCGTTGGCGCGATTGGCGCAGGCCTGATTGCTGCGCTGATCTGGTTCTCTGCACACCAGTTGCTCCTCGCGCCGTTCCTAGAGCTTTTCATACCAGATAGTGCATTGATGGCCATTGCGATCCTGTTCAGCATCGCGGCCGGTGCCGTTGGCGCATTCCTTGCATTCAAACAGGGGCTTGAGAAAGGTGACTTCGTTCCGATCCAGGATTGGATCTTGGGCTTCGCTGGTGTTTTCCTCGCGCTTTATGGCTTCATTTTTTACCAAAAAGTTGTCGATGCTGGTGGCTTGGCTGACAACGTCGACAAATGGTTTGCGCTTGCGGGTCTGTTCATTCTGTTTGAGGGTGCACGTCGCGCGCTTGGACCTGCGATGGCGCTCCTTGCTACTGTCTTTCTGATGTATGTGTTCTTTGGTTCAAGTGACGTTCTACCGGATGTGATCCGTTGGAAAGGCGCCTCCCTGAAGAAAGCCATGTCACATATGTGGATCACCTCAGAAGGAGTCTTTGGTATCGCATTGGGTGTTTCGACACGCTTCGTGTTCCTCTTCGTTTTGTTCGGCTCGCTGCTCGATAAAGCGGGTGCCGGTAACTATTTCATCAAGATGGCCTTTGGTGCCCTTGGTCACCTGCGTGGTGGTCCGGCGAAAGCGGCCGTTGTGGGATCTGCTGCGACCGGTCTGATTTCAGGTTCCTCCATTGCCAATGTTGTGACAACAGGCACATTCACCATCCCCCTGATGAAACGCGTTGGCTTTTCCTCAGAACAAGCTGGCGCGGTTGAAGTTGCCTCTTCTGTGAACGGTCAAATCATGCCTCCGGTTATGGGCGCTGCGGCGTTCCTGATGGCGGTCTATGCTGAGATCCCCTACACCAAAGTTGTGACGCATGCGTTCCTGCCTGCCGCGATTTCCTATATCGCGTTGGTTTATATCGTGCATTTGGAAGCCGTTAAACGGAATATGCCAACCCTGAAAGCGTTGAAAGAGGTTACCTTAGCGCGGACAGTTATTGGCATGCTGATGTTCTTCATCGTTTTTGCGGGCCTGTGTTTCTCAACACAATATCCTGTGGATATGATCACTTACTGGGCGCCTTCCGCTGCGGGCGTGATCCTTGGGACGGCTGTTCTGGCGATCTATGTGCTTTTGCTGAAACTTGCGGCTTCTGTTCCCGATCTGGAACCCGATGATCCCAACGCTGAACAGGTTCACCTGCCGGTGATTGCGGATATCTACAAAGCGGGTCTCTACTTCTTGCTGCCGATCATCACTCTGGTGTATTTCCTGATGATCGAACAGAAATCTCCTGGGATTTCTGCGTTCTGGGCGACGGCATTGCTGCTTGTGATCCTAGTCACACAGCGTCCGCTGAAGGCAATGTTCCGTGGTGAACTTGAGATGGTCACAGCTTTCAAAGATGGTGTCGTCGATCTGTTCCAAGGCCTAATTGATGGGTCCCGCAATATGATCGGTATTGCGCTGGCAACAGCGACGGCCGGTGTGATCGTGGGCACTGTGACCTTGACAGGTATTGGCCAAGTGATGGCTGATCTAGTTGAAATCATGGCCTTTGGTCTGACCTATATGTTGGCCTCTGTGATCGATATCCTAACGGTCTTCACCGATCCGATTGGTTTGACCTCCTTCACAGGCACCGTTGCAGAACGTGCAACAGAAATGACCGGCACACAGCTTGTCTTCATTTTGCTTCTGGTCGGCCTTCTATCTCTGATCCTTGGTATGGGCTTGCCGACAACGGCGAACTATATCGTTGTGAGTTCGCTTATGGTTGGAGTTGTGGTCAGCCTTGGGGAACAAAGTGGCCTATTTGTACCTCTCATTGCGGTGCACCTCTTTGTATTTTACTTTGGGATCATGGCCGATGTGACGCCCCCGGTTGGGCTTGCCTCTTTCGCGGCTGCGGCGGTGTCTGGTGGCGGCGCTATCAGGACCGGCTTCATCGCGTTCTTCTATTCCCTACGTACCGTGGCTTTGCCATTCG
>MAAC01015521.1_pt1 | contig 37690 bp, 23 predicted proteins | sample 1115981 | NCBI WGS metagenome assembly MAAC01 (sample SAMN04961126, study PRJNA320927) | seawater metagenome | isolation source: sample BD02T64 sea water enriched with oil for 64 days | place: USA:Gulf of Mexico | collected 2013-07-27 | reverse complement strand
AGATACAAACAACTTAACAGAATGAAAGAGTTGTACAAGAAAATGTCTGTAAAACAGCAAAATTCTGTTGTAGATGTGTATAAACTTGCTCCAGATCTGCCACCATTTTCACGCAATAAGAAAACACCTACCAAAGCTCAATTCAACTCTTGGAAAAACAAAGAGAAGTTTGCTTTATGGATAGACGGCAAGGTTGTAGACAACAGTGTATTAAATAACTATAAAAGAACTGATTTCCCTTATTTCTTTGGAAGCTTTGTACATAAAAATGCAAGAAAAGGAAAATTCCCACAAGAGTATCAATTCCATTTGTACACACATGCATCTTTCAAAAAAATGAAAGAAAGAGAAGCTCAAGACAAGAAAAACACCATCACAATCTTCATCAATAAAAAAGGAGGATTATTAGTAAACGGAAAAGTCACTACAATAGACAAACTAAAGAGTGTTTTAGACAAAATTGACATTAACAAAAACAATGCCTTTGTTGTACTTAATGGAGATAAAAACACTAAGATGAAAGATGTTACAGATGTCAAAGAAATACTTAGAGCTAGTAAACTGTATAAAATAAGTTTCAAAAGTAAAGCATTCTCCCACACATCTTCAAAACCTCAAGTAATTGAGGTTAAAGGAAAACCTTTAAAACATAGTTTTAATTATTCCGGATATAAGTACACAAACAAGTCTTATGAAAAATTAAGAAACGAAAAACCTCATTTTGTTAAGAGCACTAAACAAAGACAACAAAATTTAAATTTCTTGTTTTCAAAATTAGGAAGCATCTATTTTAAATTATCAAAAGCTGATAAAAGAAAAGTTAAAAGACCTGTTCACCCACATTATCCATATATAAGATTAAAGAAGGATGGAACCGTTTTTTATAAATTAAAAAGTGAATTAACTGTAGAGGATAAAAAACTATTACCTCCACCTCCTCCAAAGCCTCAAATAAAAGAAGTAACACCCGTTAAAATAGAAGTCATTAAAAACAAAAAGGGACTAGTTGAAGTCATCGAAACTCCAGATTGGAAAATAATTAAGAAAAAGCTGAAAGAATACAAAAAGAAACACCGTATAAACGAATTAGTTGAAGTACGAGAGTTAAAAGAAGTTATCGTAAAAAAAGAAATAGAAGAACTTTCTGAAGTTGAAGAATTGGTTGAAGTACGGGAGTTAAAAGAAGTTCAAGTAATGCCTGAGGTGGTGGAAGTAATAGATGTAATTACTGAAACCGAAGTAACACCAGAAGTTGTTGAATTGATTGAAGTCACAGAAGAGCATGCATCATCAAATCAATGGGTAGAAGTAGTTGAAATCCTACAAACTGCTCCAGGAAAAATCGATGGAAAAGCTATTCCTCCACCACCTCCATTAAAAAAGAATGCAACAAAAAAAGAAAAAAAGCAGTATCGTAAAGCTTATAAATATTGGAAACAGAAAACAAAAAACAATCCTCCGCCACCAATCTCACCATTAGATTATGCGATCAAGATGGCTAAAAAAGGAGCCTCTTTTACATTTAACGGTAAAGTTGTTAGTTCAGATAAAGCGATTGATTTACTAAAAAAGAATAAAAATTTAAACATTGAAATACTGAAAAAAGGCTCAAAAAAATCCGTTGTTAATATTACAAATCGACCAATAGTATTAGAAACCGAAAATTAGAAAAAGTCAATTATAGACTTCTAAACTACAAGCCTCAAACTCTATGAATTTATTTCATAAAGTTCGAGGCTTTTTTATGTAACATTTCTACCGAAATATCGTTCTAATAGGATAACTACTCAATTTCCTATTTATGTTAAAAAAATTCTTCCTAACCTGCTCTGGTGTAGACACCGATATTATTAACGAGTGCTCTAATGGAGAACAAAACAAATATGCTGGTATTGGCGCTACCGTTTTCTTTACTGCTGTAATGGCATTTATCGCTTCTAGTTACGCTTTATACACCGTTTTTGACAGTTACTTTATTGCCGCAATTTTCGGGTTGATTTGGGGATTATTAATCTTTAACTTAGACAGATTCATAGTTTCTACGATCAAGAAAAGAGACAGCAAATGGAAAGAATTGGCACAAGCAACGCCACGTATTATCTTAGCAATTATTATTGCAGTAGTCATTTCTAAACCATTAGAACTAAAATTATTTGAAAAGGAAATCAATCAAGTGTTGCTAACAGAGAAAAACCAAATGACGCTAGACAATAAAACGCAGATTGCACAACAATTCACGCCAGAAATTGAACAAACCAATCAAGACATTGCTGCGTTAAAAAAAGAAATCGCTACCAAAGAATCAGAAACCGATGCTTTGTACGAAACCTATATTGCAGAAGCTGAAGGACGCAAAGGAACTTTATTATTAGGAAAAGGACCTGTATATGCAGAAAAAAGACAAAAACACGATGATGCCTTAGCTGACTTGAAACAATTAAAGATTGCGAACAATAATAAAATATTGGCAAAGGAAGCAAACTTAACAAACTTGGTAGCAGCACAAAAAAATCAAGAAGCAAACACGCAACCTATTATTACTAATTTTGATGGACTGATGGCTCGAATCACAGCACTGGGTAAATTACCATTATTACCATCTCTATTTATCTTTCTATTGTTTTTAGCAATAGAGACTTCTCCAATTTTTGCAAAATTGATATCTCCTAAAGGCGAATATGATTTCAAAGTAGAAGATAATGATACAGCTATTAGAAACTGGGTAGCACAAAAAGTAGACCAACGAAATGAGCTACTAAAAACAGACATCATCATCAATAAAAAAGTATACGAAGATATTTCTGAAGAAGAAGAATTGTATGATTATAAACGAAAAAAAGCACGCGAACTGATGCAATTGCAAGCCGATGCTTTTTATAAGAAACAGCAAAAAATGCTGTAATGTCAGTTCGAGTGAAATTGTGAAACAATTTTGTATCGAGAACTATTTTAAAACAGCTTCTCGATACGATTTCCTCTCAGAAAACCACTCGAAGTGACAAACTTGAATTACTCTTTCTCAGGCATTTTCTTTACGTAATCTGTAATAATTACAATTTGAGTTGGGCCTACTTTACCTTCAATATATTTTGCGTTTTCATGATCTAAAGAGATTCTACGAACTGCAGTTCCTTGCTTGGCAACCAAACTAGAACCTTTTACTTTTAAATCTTTGATTAAAACTACAGAATCTCCAGCTTGTAAAATAGCACCATTTGCATCTCTGTGAATTATTTTCTCACTATCATCTAAATGATCTCCTGATTCTTTAGCAAAACGCAAATCTGCATCTTCTAAGTACAACATATCTAACATATCTTGTGGCCAACCTTCATTTCTTAATCTAGATAACATTCTCCATGCAACCACTTTTACAGCTCTATATTCACTCCACATAGAATCGTTTAAACAACGCCAGTGGTTTGCATCTGTGTTTTCTGGGTTATCTATTTGAGTTGTACACGTTTTACAAGCGAGTAAACTTCCGTCAACGCCACCACCCCCAACAGTGGAAGTTGGTTTTACCTCATAAACTGACAAATCAGTTGTTGCTGCACATAATTCACATTGCTTTCCACTTCTATCTTCTAAATCTTGTAATACGCTCATTTTAATTTGTTTTAAAAAAACAAAAATACATTTATTAAACCCTAAACACAACTCCAATTATTTTAAAAATAATCCTTATTTTTAAACTTCAAAAATGATACTATGATATTAACATCTGAACGACTCATTCTTTCTAAATTTACTAAAGATGACGCTCCTTTTTTCTATGAATTAGCCAATGATCCCGATTTTATTAAATACATTGGAGACCGGAATGTAAAAACAATCTTAGATGCAGAGAAATACCTAACTGATAAAATAATTCCGAGTTACAAAAAATTCGAATTTGGTTTTTATATTGTTCGACTAAAAGAAGACAATACACCTATTGGAATGTCTGGTTTTATTAAAAGAGATTGGATGGATTATATAGAAGTTGGATATGCTTTTTTAACCAAATCTAGAGGTAAAGGATATGCAATTGAGTCTTGTATCGCTATAAAAAAATATGCAAAAGACCACTTAAAAATTGCTAAACTTGCTGCAATTACAGACATTCATAATGATAGATCTGGAAACTTATTAGAAAAATTAGGATTCGAATACAATCGTTTAATTACATATCCAGGAGAAGATTTTAAATGTAAATTGTACCTTGAAATTTAATTTACAATTCCAACGAAGTAAACTGAAATGAATCTCCATTAAACAGCCCTTTATCACTCAACTTTAAAGACGGAATTACCAACAACGCCATAAAAGACAAACTCATATACGGCGCACGTAATGTGCTTCCCATTTCTTTAGCCATTGCATCTAATTCGGCATAAGCTTTTCCAATTTCCTCAGCAGGTTTATCAGACATAATTCCAGCAACAGGTAAGGATACTATCTTTTCTTCAGTTTCAGTAACTGCACAAACTCCACCTCTATTTTCAATCAATAAATTGACTGCTTTACAAATCAGTTCATCAGAAACTCCAACTGCAATAATATTGTGAGAATCGTGTCCAACAGAACTCGCTATTGCTCCTTCTTTTAATCCGAAGTTTTTGATAAATGCAATTGATGGCTCTGCGTTTTTATAGCGATTTACAACCGTCATTTTCAACACATCATTCTTTGTGTTCGAAACTAAGTTCCCACTTTCAATTAATGAATCAGCTTCAATTTCATTGGTTACCAATTCACCATCCAATGCTTCAATTACACGAATTTTATTTGCAGAAGATTTAAATTCAAAATCAGAAACCGTTTTAAAATCGGTGTTAAAATTATTCAACACCTCAAAATCAACTGACGCTACAAATGATTCGCCATTCTTAGCAACTAACTCGCCATTGATGTAAGTCTCTAACACATTAAAACGCTCTAAATCTTCTAACACAATAAAATCTGCTTCATCACCAACATTAAGCAACCCAACATCTAAGTTATAATGCTTCACAGGATTCACACATGCGACTTGTAAAACCTCAAAAACATTCATTCCTTTTGCAACTGCACGTTCACACAATTGATTGATATGGCCTAGCAACAAATCATCTGGATGTTTGTCATCAGAACAAAACATCATATTTTCAAAATGAGCTGGTAATAAATCAATCAATGCTTCAAAGTTTTTGGCTGCACTTCCTTCTCTGATGATAATTTTCATTCCTTTCTGTAACTTCTCTAATGCTTCATCATAGGTAAAACATTCATGATCTGTAGAAATTCCTGCAGATATATACTTGGTTACATCATCACCTCTCAACCCCGGTGCATGACCATCAACAGGCTTATTATTTTCTTTAGCATGTGCAATCTTTTTCAACACCTCTTCATCATCAAATAATACTCCTGGGTAATTCATCATTTCTGCCAAATACTTAATATCTGGATTCGACATCATTTTTTTGATATCATCAGAATCAATGATGGCTCCGGCACTTTCAAAAGAAGTTGCTGGCACACAAGAAGGTGCACCAAAATTAAATTTCAAGGGAACTTTCTTTCCGTTTTCAATCATAAAATCGACACCTTTAACACCTAATACATTGGCTATTTCATGTGGATCAGAAACGGTTGCAACGGTTCCATGAACAACAGCAATTTTAGCAAACTCAGAAGGAACCAACATAGAACTTTCTATGTGAATATGAGCATCTACAAAACCCGGTAGAATATAATTTTTAACTGAATGATCTACTTCTTTGATCGAAGAGATTTTTCCGTTTTCAATTCTTACTTCTCCTTTATAAATTCGTTTGTTTTGTATGTCTACTATATTTCCTTGTACAATCATGTGCTTTCTATATCTAAAACAAATTTACAAAGAAAAACAGCTAAATAATAGATTATTTTATTGGATATATTTTCACATCATCTCCAAGCCAGCTTTGCAGTTTATCAACTATTATTTGTTGGTCACCTTTTGAAAAATGGCTAATTCTTGTTCCATGATGTCCTCCTTTCAACACCATTTTCAAAGCATCAACTTCAGGTTTCGGAGATGGAGCACATGCACCCCAAGGATCGTTTCCTCCATAAATGTATAAAATTTGATTTCCGTTGTTTTCTACATAGGTTCTCACCTCTTTTATATAATTTGGATTATAATCTAGTGCCACATCTTGCGGTCCGAAAAAAGCTAATGAAGACGTCTTTACATATTCTAACAAACCGTTAACGGGCGTAAAATCATAGCCATAATATCCCAATTCAGTCATGTGCTGGTAAAATGATGGCAAGTAATTATAAATTCCGGCATCACTAAACAAGTAAAATCCAGCAACATTTTTTAAGTACTCAAACAATTCTTTTGGAGGTGCTTTTTCACTGGGAATATCTTTACAATTGCTTCCCCATTGCCAAAAAGAAAACGGAAATTCTAACACTGCATGCTCTAAGGCTTCATCAATAGGCATTTTTGTAAAAGACACATTATTAGCTGTAGCATACTTCTTTAATTCAACTAGTACTCCTGCTCTATTCTTTAACACTGCTTGTTGAAATTTTTGAATATTCCCACGACATTCTTTACTTCCTATAGAATTAATCAAATCATTCGTTCTTTTATCTTGTTGTGTATCAATTAATGGAGCAACATAGGGCACAGCTACATCAATATCATTTGGATATTTAGACTTATAAATTAGTACCGTTTCTCCACCTTTACTAATTCCTGTAGACAACCATTTTTTCTTATAAATTCTTTTCAACTTTGTTACAATTGCATGATAATCTGCAACAGCTGCATCATTGGTTAAATATTTCCATTGAATGGTCTCTGGTCTCGATTTCCCATAAAAACGATACTCAACTTGTACCTGATTCGCTTTTAACAGCTTACTTAACTCATAGGTTTGATGTCTAGCATTATATCCTTCAGTTACCAAAACTGTTGGATTGTTATATGATGAATGTGATACATATATATGATGTTCAAAGGTTCCGGCTGTCAGATATTGATGATCTAAAGGTTGTTGGATTGTCAATTCAAAAGCTCCTGTAAAATGATCATTAATTTTGATCGAATCTATCCTTGCTTTTGGAAACAGTACTTCTAATTGCTCTTTAAAAGTCAACCCTTCTAATTCTGATTTTTCAGAAGAACAAGAAACGATTACTATTGACACAAATAGCAACAGCACTATTTTTTTTACTGCTTTCATTTTTACGAATTTTATTTTCTAAAATTAAAAGAAGTAAAGCAATCCAATTGATAGTATGTTAACCAAGTATTCGCAAATGTTATGCGAATACACGTTAGAATGTTATTGTATCACCCCTTTTTCCTATTTTTATCCTATGGATAAAATCAAACAAATTAGTGCTGAATTTATTGAAGAAAACACCAATTTTCTGGAGTTAATATCTGAAATAAAACAGCACTTCTCTACAAATGAGGTTCTTGTTCCTATGCGTCATCATCACGATTTTCCCAACCCAGAAGTGCAAGCTGACTCTACTTTATTGTTGATGCCTGCTTGGAACCCAAGTAAAAATGCTGGTGTAAAAATTGTAACGGTTAGTCCAGAAAACGGACAATTTGAGTTGCCATCCATACAAGGAACATATATTTATTTTGATGCCATAAAAGGAAGCATAAAAGCAATTTTAGAAGCGAAGAGTTTAACCGTTAAAAGAACTGCCGCGGCCTCTGCTTTAGCATCGTCTTACTTATCAAGAGAAGATTCATCATCATTATTAATGATTGGAACAGGAGCATTGTCTATCAATTTAATAAAGGCACATGCTTCAGTCCGCCCCATTAAAGAAGTATTTATTTGGGGACGAAATTTTGAAAAGGCACAAGCAATTTGCAATCACTTAAAAGACAAAGATTTCACTATTTTACCTATTCAAACTATTGAAGAAAAAATTAGTGAAGTAGACATTATTTCGTGTGCTACTTTATCCAAAACGCCACTTATATTCGGTAAATATTTAAAGACTGGACAGCACATAGATTTAGTAGGTGCTTATAAAAAAGACATGCGAGAAGCAGATGACGAAACCATTTCTAAAGCGGCTGTTTATGTTGATACTTTTCAAGGTGGATTAAAAGAAAGTGGAGACATTGTAACTCCATTGCAAAACGGAACGTTGAAAGAAGAAGATATCAAAGCCGATTTATTTCAACTGTGTTCTGATCAAAAAACAGGAAGAAATACCCCAAAAGAAATTACCCTATTCAAATCTGTGGGACATGCTTTAGAAGATTTAGCGGCTGCAAATTATTATTATAATAAATACACAAATGCCTAACACCTATAAAAACATACTCTCAAAAACTGATTTTACACCAAACAAAGATTGGTTACAAATCAAAACGATTGACATGCATACTGGCGGAGAACCATTGCGTGTTATCGTGGATGGATTCCCAGAATTAAAAGGGAATTCAGTATTAGAGTACAGACGAAATTGTAAAGAAAATTTCGATCATTTACGAACTGCATTGCTATTTGAACCTCGTGGACATGCAGATATGTATGGATGCATTTTATTACCTCCCAATGATGAAGATGGCGATTTCGGAATTATCTTTTTACACAACGAAGGCTATTCGACCATGTGTGGGCATGCAATAATTGCAATTTCTACATTGGCTATTGAAATGAAATGGATAGATGTACAAGAAGGAGACAATCTACTTAAAATTGATGCGCCATGTGGGCGAATTACTTCTTTTACCAATGTGAAAAACGGCAAAGTAACTGGAGTTCGGTTTCATTGTGTACCTAGTTTTGTAGTTGGTTTAGACAGAACTGTAGCCATTGAAGGACTAGGAATTGTAACTTACGACTTGGCCTATGGCGGCGCTTTTTACGCCTATGTAGACATGGCTAAAAACGACTTTGATTTTGATTTAAGCTCAGCTTCATACAGGGCTTTAATTGCCAACGGAATGAAGATTAAAAATGCAGTTACGAAAGCTGACAACGGAATTACCCATCCTTTTGAAGAAGATTTGAGTTTTAATTATGGAACCATTTTTATAGACAACAACAAACAACCTTCTGGAGCAGATAGCAGAAATGTGTGCATTTTTGCTGAGGGAGAAGTAGATCGTTGCCCAACAGGTTCTGGAGTATCTGGAAGAATGGCCATTCACAAAGCAAGAAAAGAAATTGACTACAGAGAAACGATGACTATTGAGAGCATTACAAATTCAGTATTTAAAGGTTCTGTGATTTCTGAAGAAAACTATGGTCCTTTTACGGCTGTAATTCCACAAGTTGAAGGAACAGCGTACATAACCGGAATGCATACGTTTGTAATTGACCCAAATGACCCAATGAAAAATGGATTCATTTTACGATAACATTCTATAAATGACTGAATTAAAAAAGGGTTATCAATAATTGACAACCCTTTTTTCATTCAAATATATGTATTAATGAAACAAAATTTATTTTTTAATCTATTGCAGAATTTGCTTGAATTTCTGATAGCGGTACAGGCAAGTACGAATGCTGTGCGGCATTAAATCCTGTTCTTCCTGCTGCTTGCATAGCTTGATCTAACATTCCCCATCTTCTCAAATCAAAAAACCGTACAGATTCTAATGTCAACTCCATAGTTCTCTCGTGAATAATCTGTGTTTTTACATCCTCTTTAGATGTTACTGTTATTGCTGGCATATCACCATGGGTTGCTCTTATTTTGTTGATATGAGTTATTGCTTCAGAGGTAGCTCCAGTTTCATTTAAAGCTTCTGCATACATTAATAACACATCGGCATAACGCATAAGTACAACATTTACGCCTACGTAAGAGTTGTTGTATACATAATTTGGTAGCCATTTTCTAAAATATGCATGATTATCATAGGTACTTCCATATTGCCAATTCATTAATTGATCCCAAGTATACCCTTGCATTTCATTGGTATTTGTATCATTAAAGAAAGGATCTCTAAAATAGACAGAACCATATAATCTACTATCATAACGACCAGTTGTAGCAATCATTCCTTCAGTTTTCATTTCTGTAACTATAGCAGGATTCGCTTCAATTCCTCCCCAGCCACCAATCGACCAATCACCAACAAAAGCATGTAATCTAGTTGCGTTCCAAGAATTTGCATCACCACTTTTAAATTGCAATTCGAAAATCGATTCTTGATTGTTTTCATTTTCACCATTAAACAGACTTAAAAAGTTTGGTTCTAGATTATAGGTCCCACCAGTGCCATCAACAATCTTTTTAAATGCTGCTACTGCGTTTGCAAAGTCTGCTCCATCTGAAGAAGTAGCATCTCCTGCTTTATGCATATAAGCTTTTCCTAAATACGCTAAGGCAGCACCTTTAGTTGCTCTTCCAGCCTTTGTTCCACCAACAATTCCTAGCATCGCTTCAGCATCTTGAAAATCTTTAATAATTATATCCCAAGTATCTTTTCTACTAGACAAGGCTTTATCAATTGATTCTTGAGAAATCATTTCAGTTCTCACTATTATTTTTTCAAATAATGTTAATAATTTAAAATGGTAATATCCTCTTAAAAAAGTCGCTTCACCAATAATTTGCTTCTTCTCTGCTTCTGTAATTTGGTCAGGCGTCATTTCTCCAACCTTTGTAATTACCTGATTTGCAAAATTCAACCCTTTGTAATTGGTTGTCCAAAGCACATTTAAAAATGTATGTCCATTTGTATAATTAAAATTAAAAATTGACATCCAATGTCCATAATTAGTTGCATCTGGACCTGGCAAAGCATAATCTGATCTAAAATATTCTACTACGGATCTTCCTTCTTGCCATCCATCCCAAAAATTACTTCTAGCTTCTAATTCAGAATATACAGCCGTTAATCCTGACTGTGCATCTTCTGCATTTCTCCAAAACGAAGTTGAAGTTAATTGATCTGGAGATGTTTGCTCAATAAAAGCATCGTCGTCACAAGAGCTTATAGTAACTGCTAAAAAAGAAGCTACAATTATTTTATATATATTTTTCATTGTTTAAATTTTTAAAATTGAAATTGCACTCCTAAAATCACCGATTTATATTTTGGATATAAGGTTCTATCAATACCTCTAGATAAAATACTCCCTCCAACTTCTGGATCTAAACCACTATAATTAGTAAACGTGAATAAGTTTTGTCCAGTTACATAAATTCTTAATTTATCCAGCACTAGTTTATCTAATACATCTGTTGGTAACGTGTATCCTAATTGAATGGTTTTAATTCTTAAATAAGCACCACTTTCAAGAAAACGTGTAGAAGCTCTATTATTTTGATTCGGATCACCTAGTACTGCTCTTGGTATTGAAGTATTTGTATTTGAAGGAGTCCAAGCATTTAATGCTTCTGATTCAAAGTTTCTTCCACTATCCAATCCTAAAGACTGAAAGCTGTTTCCATTGTATATTTTATTTCCACCAACTCCTTGAAAGAAAATATTAAAATCTAATCCTTTATAATCTGCTGATAAATTCAAACTATATTCAAATTTCGGAATCGCCGTTCCACTATATATCTCATCATCAGCATTGATAACACCATCGTTATTTTGATCTACAAAACGAACATCTCCTGGAGCTGCATTGGGTTGTATTAAACTTCCGCCTACACTATGAGCATCAATCTCTGCTTGGTTTTGGAAAATTCCATTAGCTACAGGTAAAAAATAAGCGCCTGGTTCGTACCCAACTTTTGTTTGGTTTACAAAATGATCTGAACCAAATTTTAATCCAAGTCCATACAATACTTGATCGGAACTACTTAATTGAGTAACCTCACTATCAATCGTTGTAAAAGTTGCAAATGCAGCGTAGTTTACTTCATTTTTTCTATTTGTATACCCTAATTCAAATTCAAACCCTTTGTTCACAAACTCACCTACGTTTACTACTGGACTTCTTATTCCCGCTGCAGGAGAAACAACTTTAGTAATTAATAAATCTTCCGTTGATGTATTGTAATAATTAAACGATCCTTTAAGAGCATGATTTAACATTGTAAAATCCAACCCAAAGTTTGAAGAAATGTTTGTTTCCCACTGTAAATCATCATTTTGCAAAGTTCTAGCGATCCCTCCTTGATAAGAAGTTTGTGGACTCCCAAAAACATATCCTCCATTATTTTGACTTTTCCCTTGAGAGATGAGTGCTACATAATCATAATACCCTAAAGCACTATCATTACCTGCTTGCCCCCAACTAAATCGTAATTTCAAAAAATCAAAAACGTTTTGATTTTTCATAAAGTTTTCTTCTGTGATTTTCCATCCCAAAGCAAAAGAAGGAAAGACACCATACTTATTGTTTTTTCCAAATTTAGAACTTCCGTCTCTACGAATACTTGCTTGAAATAAGTATTTATTATCGTATGAATAATTTACTCTCCCAAATTGCGAAACCAAACTATATTCTGCGTTTGTTCCACTTCCAGAATATGTCCCATCTCTAAAAGCATTCAGTGTATTAAAACTAGCATCTAAAATTATGGCAGGTATTTTATTTCCAGAATCATCTAATTTATACCCTTCTGCCTGTACATATGTTTCTTTAAATGGCTCTGATATTCTTTGATAACCAGCTAATAAATTCAGGTTACTTTTTCCTGAATCTAATTTATAATTTAATGTATATTCCTGATTTATTCTTCTAAACTCATTGTTATATTCTGAAACAAAAGCAAACTCATGTCCTTGTTCTTGCACATCTCTTACTCTAAATGCTTGGTGATAACTGTATGAGTAGTTTGTTAAACTAGATACTGAATAATTAGCCTTAGCTGTTAAATTGTCCAACACCTCATAACTAATATCAATATTTCCCAAAAAGTATTTTAATTTAGTGTATCCATTTTTAAAGTGATCTTCTCCAATAGGATTTCTATGATCAGGTAAATCTCCATTTCTAAAACCGTATCCTGATTGTTTTGCATCATCTAACACTGGAATTAATGGAGATATCTGAAACGTTTCTCTCAATGAAAACTTTTGATTTTCTCTATACGTTTCACTATAGTTTAAGCTCGTATTAATTTTTAATTTATCTTTTGTAAACCCTAAATTAGAATACACTCCTTTTTTGGTAAACATTGATCCAATCAGCAATCCTGTTTCATCAGCATAACTAGCACCTGTGCTATAATTAAAATTACCTGAAGCTCCACTCATCCTAACATTTAGTAGGTTTAATTGACCATCTCTATGCGTTTGATCTATCCAATTAGTGTTCACTGCCGGAGGAGCAGTGACATATTGAGGTAAAGCTACACCTGCGTTTTCATACATTTGTTTATGTACGCTTACATATCCATTGGCATCTAATAATTTCAACTCTTTTCTAGCAGTATTAATGCTAATAGATGATTCAATTTCAATTTTCGCATTTCCTTTCTTTCCTTTTTTTGTTGTAATCAAAACCACTCCATTTGCTGCTCTTGTACCATAAATGGCTCCAGATGCTGCATCTTTTAATACTTCAATTGAAGCAATATTCTTAGCGTCAATAAAATATGGATCTGCCTGTACGCCATCAATTATATACAATGGTTGATTACTCCCAAAACTTCCTACACCTCTAATCAATATATCTGCGCCTGAACCTGGACTCCCTGAAGAAGAAGTTACACTAACTCCAGAAACACGCCCTTGTATTGCATCCATAGGATTTGTTGTGACTACAGCGGTTAGTTCTTTTGCTTTTACTTGACCAATTGCTCCTGTAACATCACTTTTCTTTTGAGTACCATAACCAATCACAACTACTTCATCTAAACTTTGCGCATCTTCGTTTAAAACAACGTGAATAATTGTTTGGCTTCCAACAATAATCTCTTTGGTTTTATATCCTAAAAAGCGAAAGATTAAAATACTTTCTTGTTTTTCTAATTTAATAGAAAAATGCCCATCAAAATCAGTTTGAGTTCCTTTTGTTTCGTTTCCTTTTACAAGAATAGCAACACCAGGAAGCGGTGCATTTGTAATATCAGAGACTGTTCCTTTAATTGTAACCTGTCCAAAAGTATTAAACATCCCTAGAAAAAGGAACGTAAGCAACGTTACATGTTTTACCTTAAAGAAGTAATTAAAATTAGATTGTATTCGCTTCATAATTAAATTATTTTATGAACCAAATATTATGATTTTTAATGCATTAACTCAAAAATAGACCTTTACTTAACCTATACAAAACAGCCAAGTACCTTAACTGTAGCGATAAATCTGTACTCCTTTAACACACCTTACCTACATATAGCTGCTTGATACAATACTTATATCTAATACCTACCTTAAAGAAAAAGACAACTAAAACCAATCGTTACTTTATAAATAAAATTCAAATATTATGCAAAAACTCAACAAGGTTCTCTTTTTTATCCAGCCTTAATTTTTTTCGCAATCGATGCCTACCGATCTCCACAGAATTTAAAGAAATATTATTAAGGTTTGCTATTTCTTTCGAACTCAACTTCAGTTTTACTTGAACAGATAGTTGTATTTCTTTCTCTGTTAGATTCGGGAATTTCTTTTTAATATTAAACAAGAAATCACTTTGTAGCGTTTCTACATTGGTATGAAACCGCTGTATATCTTCATTAAAATCAAATTTAAAAGAGTACTCTTTTACAAGAACATTTATATCTCTCTTTAGCTGATTCATATCGACAAAACGCAACCCTTTAAACGATTTGGTAAGGTCTTTATAGATGGACGTTCTTTGAGATATAAACAACGCTAAATTTGTCAATTCCTTCATTCGGAAGTCTAATTTATGCTCGAGGTTCTCTCTTAGAAGAGATTGTGTTTTTAGTTTTTCTTTAGACAACCTTGTGCTTTGTTCATAGATGGCTTTCTTCTTTTTAATGTTATTTCTTAGAGATAAAATAATCAGAATTCCAATCACCACCAACAATACAGACCCAATTAGTAAATACCCTTTCTTTTGCGCTTCTAAATTTCGTTGTTGTTGTAATAGCTTAATTTCTGATTCTCTTCGTTCTGCCTCATACAAAATTCTCATTTCAGTGAGTTTCTCACTTTTATTATTCGAAAAAATAGCGCCCTTAGCCGTTTCATGTTTTTTATAACTCTTTAGAGCATTCTTATAATCTCCCATTAGCAAATAATAGTTTGACCAGCCCAACTCATTTTCTACAATCCATTCTTTATTATCAGTTATCTCCATTATTATCAACCTAGATTCTGTTAAAAGCTGATAACACTTGTCAAAATCTCCAAGTTTCAAATTGACCGTTGATAGTTCATTTAAAATTTCAACTTTATTTTGTGTGTCCTTAATTTGATTGAAAATCTTTAAAGAAGACTCTAGAAATTCTTTTGCCGAATCAAGCTCATTAATTTTAAGAAAGCAAACCCCCATGTTTTTCATAGTTTCTGCTATTCTTCCTTTGTTCTTAAACCCCTTTTTTAATGCCAAAGATTTTCTAAAAAATGACAATGCTAAGTAGTGATCTTCTTTTTTAGCATGCACCAATCCTATACTATTATAACTATATGCAATACGTTGTATATCATTTATTTTTTTGTGAATTTTCAAGGTTTTAATATGATAGTCCAATGCTTTATTTAAATAACCAATATCGTAATACAGCCACCCAAGCGTACGAAGTGTAAATGCCAAATCGTAGTTTTCGCCAATTTCTTGCCGTATTTCTAATGACTGCAAGCCAAGCTGCAATGCTTTATCATAAATATCATTAAATAAATACCCTTGACACAGGTTGATAAGTGCATACCCTTCTTGGCTTTTATTATTAAACTCTAATGATAGCTGTAAAGCCTCTGTTGCATATTCTATCGTTCTATCTGGGTTAATGATCCAATAAATCTCAGCAATTCTATTTAACAAAGGGATTCTCTCCTCCTTTATTACTTTAGGTAGAACCAACAATAAGCTATCTAATTCCAATTGTGAATCATATGGATTCTCATCCCAAATATTTTTTTGTGAATATGCACTACTACATATTAAAACCAATATTAAATACCATTGTTTCATCTCAAAAATTTAGCTGTTTTTTATTCTTTGTTAAAAGAACATCAATTTTAATATCTTAACTAGATGCCTTTTACCAAATACTACGCAAATACTAACAATTACCTGATTTTTTACAATAAGTGTAAGGCAATGTAAAGGATGTTTTTGTATAATTATAAAATAAAAAAACGAAATTCGCTGTAGTAATTTAAAATCAAGCACATCTCGAAACTGATTTTAATATTCAAAATAAAATATTTTGTAAATTATGAATAAACTTTTCCCTTTTATTATTTTGTGTGGACTTGTATTTTTCACAAGCTGTAACACCTCAATACAAACTACTAAAAAGAACTATATAAAATTCAGTGAGAACATCTTAAATTATCACCTAACTCCAACAAAGAAATTTGATAAGTCTGGATTGATGTTTTCAGACCAAGGTGCCTGGTTTGCTTATAGTTTCCCTGATTCAATTTCAAGGATAACTGGATTCTCTGGCCCCTTTTTAATGACCCAACAAAACGGAATTTGGAGTAGTGTTTCTTTAACAAATTTGGTTCTAGAAAACATACAATGGAAAACAATAGCAACCAGAAGTTTTAATAGTCATTTAGAGCAAATTTTCCAATCAGAAAATTTAGAATTAAAACAAGAATTGACATACTCTTCTGGACACACAGCAATTATAAAATCAACCTTAAAGAATAAAAGCAAGTCGACACAAACAATAACGTATCATTTTAAAAACGAAGCATTATTGGCCGATGGCTTGAAGCTTTCAACAACCAACAACCAACTAACTATCAAATCATCTAAAACAGATGCCATCGGTCATATTATTTTCCCAAAAGAGGTTGTTCTAAAATCAACAGACAGCAGCTATGTTTCTAATAAAATTAGTGTTGATTTAAAGCCAAACGAAACAAAAGAGTTTACAATTTCTCAAACTTTTATTTTCGAAGAATACTCTTGGGACGATGAATTGAAAGCCATTCAAAACACCTCTTTCGAAAATGTTTTAGAAAAAAGAAAAGCAGAAAAAAACGAACAATTAAAATCTTTAATAGAGAACAGAAAAACTTCATTTCAAAATGACATCTATGCTGAAGTATTAGCAAAATCACAATTAACCCTACAAAATAATTGGCGAATTCCGGCAGGAGAAATCAAGCATGAAGGATTGTTTCCTAGCTATCATTACAAATGGTTCAATGGATTTTGGTCTTGGGACTCTTGGAAACATGCAGTTGGGCTTTCCTATTACAATACAGAATTGGCAAAAAAACAAATGAAGTTAATGTTCCATTTTCAAAACGAAGATGGATTTATAGTCGATTGCGTGTTTAGAGATGTCTCGATTGAAAAACACAATTATAGAGATACAAAACCTCCTTTATCAACTTGGGCTGTTGCAAAAATATATGAAAAAGACAATGATATTGATTTTATAAAATACATGTACCCTAAACTTAAATTATACCACGAATGGTGGTATAATAAAAGAGATCATGACAACGATGGGTTGTGCGAATATGGTTCTACTGACGGAAGTTTAATTGCTGCCAAATGGGAAAGTGGCATGGACAATGCCATCCGTTTTGACAATTCTAAAATTGTGAAAAATGGTGAAGGTGCCTATTCAATTGACCAAGAATCTGTAGATTTGAATGCCTATTTGTATGCCGAGAAATTATACTTAGCAGCCTTAGCAACAGTTTTACAAAAGACAGATGATGTTCAAAAATTAACGACAGAAGCTGAAGTTTTAAAGATCAAAATTCAAACGCAATTTTATGATGTAAATGACGGCTGGTTTTACGACACTACTTTAGATGGAAAAACATTTATAAAAGGAGAAGGAAGCGAAGGCTGGACTGCATTGTGGGCAAAGGCTGCAACGCAAAAACAGGCTGAAGCTGTAAAAACCAGAATGATGAATCCTAAAAAATTCTATACGAAGGTTCCCTTTCAAACCATGAGTGCAGATCACGAAAAATTTAATCCTTTAAAAGGATATTGGCGAGGACCAAACTGGTTAGATCAAGCGTATTTTGGAGTAAAAAGTTTACGTAATTATGGGTTTAACGAAGAGGCTGACAAAGCTACTATTCAGATTTTAAAAGGAGCTGAAGGCGTTTTAGGAAAAGGAAAATCCATCAGAGAAAACTACCATCCTATAACAGGAGAAGGGTTAAATGCACAAAACTTTAGTTGGAGTGCAGCTCATATTATTCTATTATTACAAAAAGATTAAATGGAGTACAATCAAATAAAAATAGCAACAGACCAAGCAGAAGAAATTCTCTTAAACCTTTATAATATTAAAGGAACTGCTTCTGAACTTCCTGGTGATGTAGATTTTAATTTCAGAATTAAAATTGAGAACGGCGAAGGATATATTTTAAAAATATCTCGTCCAAATGAGAATGAAAACTATTTAGATTTTCAACAACAGTTATTGCAATATGTTGCATCCAACGGTAAACATTTAATTGCCCCAAAAGTAATTAATGATAAAAATGGTGCATCAACACCCTCTATTACAGATGCTTTTGGTATTGAACGAAAGGTTCGTTTATTAACTTGGGTTTCGGGTAGAGTTTGGAGTTCTGTAAATCCACAATTAGATAGTTTACGTTTTAGTTTAGGCGAGCAATGTGGTTTATTAACGCAAGCCCTACAAGGGTTCAGTCATTCAGAAGCTCAAAGAGAATTTGTTTGGGATGTAGCGCAATCCCTTTGGACAAAAGAACACCTGCATTTATTTTCTAATGAAAAGAAAGAAATAATCAGCTATTTTCAAGAGCAGTTTGAAGCAAAAAAATCAAGCTATGATTTGCTACGGAAGTCCGTTGTTCATAACGATGCAAATGACAACAATGTCATTGTTTCCGAAGAACTAATCAATCCAACCGTAAAAGCTGCAATAGATTATGGAGATGCGATTCATACGCAAATTATTAACGATCTAGCTATTGCTTGTTATACTAATATCAATCATCCAGATCCTTTAGATGCTGCTTTAGCAATTATCAAAGGGTACCATTCAACATTCCCTTTACAAGAAAAAGAGTTGAAGCACTTATACATTGCTATTGCCATGCGTTTGGTTATTTCGGTAACAAAATCTGCCTTAAATAAAATAGCTGAACCAGACAATGAGTATTTACTAATAAGTGAAAAACCTGCTTGGGAAGTCTTAAAAAAATGGAGAGCTATTCATCCAGATTTTGCTGAATATTCTTTTAGGGCTGCTTGTGGTATTTCTGCGCATCCAAATGAAATAAAATTTAAAAAATGGGCTTCTAAAAATTCATTTTTGTTGTCTGACCTGTTCTCTTCAGTCAACAAAAAGGAAGCCCATTCTATTGATTTAAGCGTGTCTAGCAAGTGGATTGGGCATCAACAAGACTTCAATAATTTAGATCTATTTCAGTTTAAAATTGATCAACTACAAAAAGAAGTTCCAACTAAAATTATTGCTGGCGGATATTTAGAACCAAGAGCTCTTTACACTTCTACTGCTTATGACACAATCGGAAACAAAGGAAAAGAAAGCAGAAGTATTCATTTAGGAATTGATTATTGGTTGCCAGCACACACTCCCGTTCATGCAATCTTAGATGGCGAAGTGGTGATTGCCGTAAACGATGCTGGCGATAAAGAATATGGTGGATTGATCGTTTTAAAACATCAAGTAGAAGACTTTGAGTTTTATACTTTATATGGTCACAATACGGTAGAAAGTATTTTAAAACACAGCATTGGCGATCGTATTTTAAAAGGAGAGAAAATAGGGGATTTGGGGAACTATCCTGAAAACGGAAATTGGGCACCACACTTACATTTTCAAGTACTACTTTCTCTTTTTGATTACCACCTTGACTATCCTGGTGTCGCATACTTAAGTCAGATTAATGTTTGGAAAAGTATCTGTCCAGATCCAAACTTATTATTCAAATCAAAAGCCTTATTAGAAAATAATTCATTGACCAATGATGAAATCATCAGCTATAGAAAACAACATTTAGGAAAAAGTTTAAGTTTACAATACAAAACACCAATTAAAATGGTGCGTGGAGCTGGTCAATATCTAATGGATCAGTTTGGGCGCAAATATTTAGATACCGTAAACAACGTTGCTCATGTTGGTCATGAGAATTACAATGTGGTAAAAGCAGGTCAAGATCAAATGGCGTTAATCAACACCAACTCAAGGTATTTACACGAAAACATCAATGAATTAGCCAAAGAGTTGATAGAAACCTTACCTCCAGAATTAAATGTGTTGCATTTTGTAAACTCAGGTAGCGAGGCAAATGAATTGGCAATACGAATGGTAAAAGCTGTTACCGAAGAAAAAGACATAATTGCTAGCGAAGTTGGCTATCATGGAAATGCCAATATGTGTATTGATATTTCTTCATACAAATTTGATGGAAAAGGTGGACATGGAGCTCCAGAACACACACAAATATTTCCGTTGCCAGATACTTTTAGAGGCAAACACAGAGGAAAAAATGCTGCAAACAAATATGCAGGAGAAGTTCAAAAATGTATTGACAATGTTCAACAAAAAGGAAGAAACGTTGGAGGCTTTATCATAGAACCAATTATTAGTTGTGGAGGACAAATTGAATTACCAGAAGGTTTTTTAGCACAAGCATATTCATTAGTAAGAAAAGCTGGTGGAATTTGTATTTCTGATGAAGTACAGGTTGGCTGTGGACGACTCGGAAAAACATTTTGGGGATTCCAATTACATGATGTAATTCCAGATATTGTTACCATTGGAAAACCTTTAGGAAACGGCCACCCAATTGCAGCAGTTGCTTGTACACAAAAAGTTGCTGATGCATTTGCAAACGGAATGGAATACTTTAATACGTTTGGAGGAAACCCCGTTTCGTGTGCCATTGCGACTGAAGTTTTACGAACCGTGAAAAGAGAAAAATCACAAGAAAACGCTTTGAAAGTTGGCGCCTATTTAAAATCAGAATTAAATACACTTTCAAAAGAGTTCCCAATTATTGGAGATGTTCGCGGACAAGGATTGTTTCTTGGAATTGAATTGGTTGATTCAGAATTAAACCCACTAGCCAATCAAACCGATTATTTAGCAAACAGAATGAAAGATCATGGTATTTTAATGAGTACTGATGGCCCAGACCACAACGTATTAAAAATCAAACCACCAATGGTATTCACCAAAGAAAATGCAGAAGAAGTACTCTTTTATCTAAGGAAAATATTGAATGAAGATTTCATGACATCTCGATACAGTTTCGATATCAATCGAAACCACTCGATGTGACAAAAAATAGAACGATGTCAGTTCGAGTGATTTTCAATAGAAAATTGTATCGAGAACATTTTTGAAATCGGAAATTTTATTCTCGATACTAATTTAAATGTTTTCAATATTCAAATTCACTCGAATTGACAAATTTCTTTCAAAACCAAAAACTGAATTATAAATCTTACATTTATAAACTTATAAAAATTAAACACCACTGTTATGCGTAAAATTCTAGTATTGCTATTAATTTTTTCTATTTCTTTTGTTTCTTTTTCTCAAAAAAAAACAGCAAAGAAACCCCCAAAATGGGATGTAAACAATCCTCATAAAGATTGGAAATACAATTCATTCAATTTAAACACCAATGAAGGTACTTGGATGAACTTGGATGTAAGTCCAGATGAAAAAACCATTGTTTTTGATTTGTTGGGAGACATTTACTCAATGCCAATTACCGGAGGAAAAGCAACACGATTACGTTCTGGATTGGCCTATGAGGTACAACCGAGATTTAGTCCAAATGGAAAATACATTTCTTATACAAGTGATGCTGAAGGTGGAAATAATATTTGGGTAATGACTACTGATGGTAAAAATGCAAAATCAATTACCAAAGAAAAGTTCAGATTGTTAAACAATGCGGTTTGGACATCAGATGGAAAATCATTAGTTGCACGTAAGCACTATACTTCTACACGGTCTGTGGGTGCTGGAGAAATGTGGCAGTATCCATTATCTGGATCTGCAGGATTGAAATTAACAAAAAGGAAAAACGATCAACAAGATGTAAATGATCCTTCAATTTCATCTGACGGAAAATATGTATACTATGCAGAAGACATGTATCCTGGTGGATTTTTTCAATACAATAAAGATCCAAACAAACAGATTTACGTAATCAAACAATATAATTTTAAGACAGGAAAAACAAAACAGATAACTGGAGGACCTGGTGGAGCAGCGAGACCTGTTATTTCTAAAGACGGAAAACTATTAGCCTTCATTAAGCGTATTCGTACAAAAACAGCCTTATACATTCACGAATTAGAAACAGGAAAAGAATGGCCAGTGACTCAAGAATTAAGTAAGGATCAGCAAGAAGCTTGGGCTGTATTTGGCGTATATCCTCATTTTACTTGGTTAAAAAACAATAAAGACCTTATTATTTGGAGTGGTGGAAAAATCAACAAAATCAACATTGATTCTAAGCAACTTACAAACATCCCATTTCAAGTAAAAGAAAAAATAAAACTAGCTAAAACACATCGCGTAAAAAGGAAAGTTTTTCAAGAATCATTTACTTCAAAAATGATTAAAGACGTACAAACTTCACCAAATGGAAAATCCATTGTGTTTACTTCATTAGGACATATTTATAAAAAAGAACTGCCAAACGGAACTCCTAAAAGAATAACCAACTTAACAGATTTTGAAGCTGAACCAAGCTTTTCTCCTGATGGAAAATTTATTGTTTTTGTAACATGGAATGATGTTAATCTTGGCGCAATCTATAAAATAAAAACTAATGGTTCTGGATTGCAAAAACTGACTTCTAAAAAAGGAATTTACAGAACTCCGTCTTATGATAATTCTGGAGGAAAAATCACCTTTAGAAAAGAAGGAGGAAATGGAGATCAAGGGTATGACTACACAAAGAAAACAGGGATTTACACCATGAAGTTTGACGGCAGTAATGCTAAGAAAATTTCTGACAATGGTATATTTCCAAGATTTTCTACAAACAATAAAAGAATTTTCTTTCAAACTGGAGGTTCATTTTTTGGAGGGTTGACCAAACATTTAAAAAGTGTTGATTTAAACGGTAAGAATGAAAAAACACATTTCAAATCAAAATTAGCAAACAGATTAGTGCCTAGTAAAGACAACAAATGGGTTGCATTTATTCATTTACACAAATTATATGTTGCTCCTTTTGTACATAATGGAAGTGAAATTAATTTAGATGCCAAAACAAAATCTTTTAAAGTAGAAAGCCTGTCTAAAAATGCAGGAATCAATTTACATTGGTCAACATCTAATAACAAGGTTCATTGGACATTAGGTGACGAGTATTTCACAAAAAACATTGTAAACAACACTACAAATCCATTTGCAAAAAGCAATGTAGTCGCAGATACTAGCGTTGGAATCAAAATTGGATTGACTGCTACTTCTGATGTTCCAGAAGGTAGAATTGCATTTACTCATGCACGATTGATTACGATGGAGAATGACAAAGTGATTGAAGATGGAACCATCATTATTTATAAAAACAAGATTGAAAAAATTGGTACATCTAACTCTGTAAAAATTCCTTCTGATGCAAAAGTATATGACATGAAAGGCAAAACGATTATGCCAGGAATCGTTGATGTACATGCGCATGTTGGTGCTTTTAGGAACGGGCTGAGTACTCAAAAACACTGGCAGTTTTATGCCAATTTAGCTTTTGGAATTACCACTTCTCATGATCCATCAGTTAATACCGCTGCTGCATTTACATTAGAAGAATTACAACGAAAAGGGACACTTGTAGGGCCTAGAATGTTTTCTACTGGATTTATTTTATATGGTGCAGAAGGAGACTTTAAAGCAGTAGTAAACAATTTAGAAGATGCTCGTTTTGCAATTGCTAGAACCAAAGCATTTGGTGCTAAATCGGTAAAAAGTTACAACCAACCTAGAAGAGAGCAACGTCAGCAAATTATGCAAGCTGCAAGAGAATTAGGTGTAAATGTAGTTCCAGAAGGAGGTTCAAATTTCTATTCAAATATGTCTATGATTTTTGATGGTCATACAGGAATCGAACACAATATTCCTGTTGCTCCAGTCTACAAAGATGTGTTATCACTTTGGAGCAATAGTAAAACTGGATATACACCTACACTAATTGTTAATTATGGCGGAATGAGTGGTGAATACCAATGGTATCAAAACTTTAATGTTTGGGAAAACAAAAAACTATTAAAATATACACCAAGGCATGTAGTAGACCCAAGATCTAGACATAGAATAATGGTGCCAGAAGAAGAGTATAAAAATGGTCATATCTTAACATCTAAAACAGTAACTGATTTATCAAAACTAGGTGTAAAAGTTAATTTAGGTGCACACGGACAGTTACAAGGTTTAGGTGCACATTGGGAATTGTGGATGTTACAACAAGGTGGAATGTCTAATCACGAAGCTTTAAAAGCTGCGACGATTAACGGCGCTGAATATATTGGTGTTGCTGATGAATTAGGATCTTTGAAAAAAGGAAAATTAGCAGATATCATTGTGTTAGATAAAAACCCATTAGAAAATATTCAAAATTCAAACTCTGTAATCTACACCATGATTAATGGGCGTCTATATGAAACTTCTACAATGAATGAAGTTGGGAATTACAACAAAAAAAGAACTCCTTTTTATTGGGAAAGTGGAAATTACAACCAAGGAGTTCCTTTAAATTTAAAAACAAACAGCTTTACTGTGCCAACATGTAGCTGTCACAACTAATCTAATTGCTAATTTATTTTCAACCAAAACCAATGATTAAAAAAATTCTAATTCTATGCTGCTTTGTAACTGTTTTATCTAGTTGTAAACAAAAAGACTTCACAACAATAGCAGCACAAAAGAATCACTACAATCATCAAGTATTTGAAGAAAATAAACTAGCGCCTAGAGCTACCTTTTTTGCTTTTGAAAACCCAAATATTAGCAATAAGGAAAGTTCAAAACGATTCTTTAGCTTAAATGGAGATTGGAAATTTGACTGGGTTAAAGATCCTAAAAAACGACCAACTACATTTCAGCATGCAGAATATGATGATTCTGATTGGAAAACCATTCCAGTGCCTGCCAATTGGGAAGTTGAAGGTTTTGGAAATCCAATTTATTTAGATGAGCGATATCCGTTTACTACAAAATGGCCAAATACACCAACTGATTACAATCCGGTTGGAACCTATAGAAAAGAAATTACACTTAGTAAAGAATTTCTATCTGAGGATATCATCCTCTATTTTGCAGGAGCAAAATCTGCCATGTATGTATACATCAATGGAGCATATGTTGGGTATTCTCAAGGAAGTAAAACTCCAGCCGAATTTAACATTACCAAACATTTAAAAGACGGTAAAAATCTAATTGCTCTTCAAATGTTCAGATGGTCCGATGCTAGTTATTTAGAGAGTCAAGACATGCTTAGGATGAGCGGAATTGAACGTGATGTCTATTTGTATTCGAGACCAAAAGTGCACATCTCAGATTATCATGCCAAAACAACCTTGGATGATTCATACACAAACGGAATTTTTAATGGAACTATTTCTATTACAAATGACACTGACAAAGATGTTTCTAAAGAATTAACTATCATACTTCAAAATAATTTTAGAGGAACGCAAAATTTAAAAATCCCAGCCAATTCAACATTTGAATTTAAAGTTGATAAAACCATTAAAAATGTAAAGTCTTGGTCGGCAGAAACTCCAATTCTATATACACTCTCTATTTCTTTGGATGATCAATTTATTAAAAAACAAATTGGTTTTAAACGTGTAGAAATTAAAAATTCACAAGTATTAATCAATGGGAAAGCTATTTATATCAGAGGAGTTGACAGACATGAAACGGACCCACATACTGGTCATGTCGTTTCTAGAGAATCGATGGAGAAAGACATCTTATTGATGAAGCAAAACAACATCAATGCGGTACGCTCTGCACATTATCCGAATGACCCATATTGGTTAGATTTATGTGACAAATATGGTTTGTATGTGGTTGATGAAGCTAATATTGAAAGCCATCCGTTAGCGATTGACAAGAATACTCAAATTGGAAACGAAATGAGTTGGTTACCAGCTCACATGATGCGAACAAAACGTATGTATTATAGAGACAGAAACCATGCTTCTATTTATTCTTGGTCTTTAGGAAATGAAGCAGGAGAAGGCGACATTTTTAGAACTACCTACAAATGGTTAAAAGCACAAGACAATAATAGAATTGTACAATACGAACCCGCTGGAAAAGAAGACTACACTGATTTGTATTGCCCAATGTATCCAAAACCTGAATATTTAATCAAACATGGTAAGTCCAATTCTGACAAACCATCTATTATGATTGAGTATGCACATGCGATGGGAAACTCTGTTGGAAACCTACAAGATTATTGGGATATTATTGAGAAATACGATAATTTACAAGGTGGTTTTATCTGGGATTGGGTAGATCAAAGTTTAGAATACAAAGACAAAAACGGGAAACCATATTTGGCCTACGGACACGATTACCATCCAGATTTACCAACTGACGGAAACTTCTTAAACAATGGCTTAGTAGATCCATACAGAAATCCACATCCACATTTAACTGAAGTTAAGAAAGTGTATGAACCTGTTCAATTTAAATACTTAGGGAATGGTGTAATTGAGGTAACTAACAAAAATTTCTTTGCAGATTTTTCTGATAAGGAAATGCGCTTTAGAATCTTAAAAAATGGAAAGGTTGTTTTCGAGAAAAAGAACATTGCGCTCAATATAAAACCACAATCTTCTATGAGGATGAAGTTTAAAGACATTCCAGAAATGTTTGTTCCAGAAAATGAATATTTCCTAGAAGTAAGTTTGCTTCAAAAAGAAGTTACAGCAATGCTTCCAAAAGGGCATGAAATTGGGTGGGATCAATTCGCTTTAAAGTTTGGCTCAAACCCTATCTATGAAAAAAACAAAGGAAATAAGTATACAATCAGTAAAGTAAAAGGTGTTTTCACTTTAAAAAACAATAAATCTCAATTAAACATCTCTTCAATAACAGGTGAAATCTCCTTATGGACAACTGAAGGTAAAGTAATTACTAAACACCCTATTAAACCAAGTTTTTGGCGACCACCAACCGACAATGATTTAGGAAACGGCATGGATAAGTGGGCAGAAATTTGGCAGAACACTACTTACAACTACAACGCTAAACTAATTGAAAAACCAAAATCTTCTGAAAATAGCGTGTCTTTTAAAGTAAATTATTCATCCCAAAAAAACGAAATAGAATTAGAAGTATCTTACTTTTTAGATTCTAATGGAAGTATTTCTGTTTATTGTATTTATCGTCCCAACCAAAAAAACTTACCAAATATTCCAAGATTAGGAATGTATCTTACCATTCCAAAAACATTTACAGATGTTTCTTGGTATGGAAAAGGCCCAGAAGAAAGTTATTGGGACAGAAAAACAGGGCAAAAAATCGGTGTGTATTCTGGTAAAATAAAGAAGCAGTTCCATGTCTATTCACGCCCACAAGAAACAGGAAACAAAACTGATGTCCGTTGGATGCAATTACGCTCAAAAGACATCAATTTAAAAGCAACGAGCCAAGGATTATTTAATGCAAGTGTTTGGCCTTTTAATATGAAAGAACTTGATTTTAGTTCTGATGAAGGTGGTAAATCTGCTTCGGGGTTGGTACCCGTTACTAAAAAGCATGGCGCAGATATAAAGGTTGGAAATACCATTCAGTGGAACATCGATTTTTTACAAATGGGCGTTGGGGGCGATACTTCTTGGGGACGATTAGTACACAAAGAATACACCATTCCGGCAAACAAAACATATACCTATTCATTTACAATATCACCAACTAAAAATTAAGCCCATGATGGGCATTTGACCGAAAAATTAAACTTTATAATTATGAAAAAATTACTCGTTCTACTTTGCGTATTTGCAGTGTTTTATTCTTGTAAAACTCCTAGTAATGAAGCACAAGACAAGAAAGAAATTCTAACTATTATAGACGCGCAAGAACAAGCTTGGTCTAAACACGATTTGGAAGGATTTATGCAAGGCTATTGGAAATCTGACTCGTTAAAATTCTATGGAAGCAATGGTATAACTTATGGCTGGGACAAAACCTTAGCAAACTATAAAAAGGGATACCCAACTCCAGATCATTCTGGAACCTTGAAATTCAAAATCAATGACATTACTAAGATTGAAAAAGAATCTTATTATGTAATGGGAGAATATCATTTGACACGTATAGTTGGGAATGCCAATGGTGTTTTTATGATTATTTTTAGAAAGATTAATGGTGAATGGAAAATTGTGGCTGATACTTCTTCTTAAATAAAAGTATCAAAACACTGTCTTTTTTATCTAATTTGGGATTGAAAATAATAGCTATTCAGGGTTGTTTAAAACAATTTATCTGTAGTTTTGCATTCAATTTGACACCGATAATTCAATAAGAAATGAAGCCAATAATAAGACTTGCAACTAAAAATGACTTAGCTACTTTAGACATATTTATGGATGAGTTAGTTGAAGCAGAACGTCCAATGGATGTAACTATTAAAGATGGTAAAGTTGTCTATTATGATTTAGAAGACTTTATCAAATCAGAAAATGCTGTTTTATATGTTGCAGAATTAAACGGAGAATTGGTTGCTTCTGGCTATGCTAAAATAAAAGCAGACAGAATCTATTTAAAACATGATAAACATGCGTATTTAGGATTTATGTACGTTCCAGAAAAACACCGTGGAAATGGCTACAACAAACTAATTGTTGATACTTTATTAGCCTGGTGTAAAACGAAAAACCTTCATGAAATTCGACTAGATGTATACGAAACAAATCCGCCAGCAATTAGAGCTTATGAAAAAGTTGGGTTTTCAAAACACATGATTAACATGCGTATGAACCTAAATGATTTGGAGGCTTAAATTCCGAAAGGATTCTCAATAGAACGCATTGGTTTCGTAAACCATTTTGGTCCTTCTAACGTCATATAAATATGATCTTCGTGCCTGATTCCAAATTTACCTGGAACACAGATCATCGGTTCATTACTAAAGGTCATTCCTGCTTCTAAAACGGTAGTGTCATTTCTAACAATATACGGCCATTCATGAATTCCTAATCCAATTCCGTGCCCAGTTCTGTGTGGTAATCCAGGTAATTTATAATCAGGTCCTAAACCATGAGACTCTAATACAACTCTTGAAGCATTATCTACATCAGCACAGGTATTTCCTAATTGTGCAGCATCAAAAGCCGCTTGTTGCGTTTCTTTCTCTATGTTCCAGATTTGAGTTTGTTCTTCGTTGGCTTCTCCAAACACAAAAGTTCTTGTAATGTCAGAAATATAATCATGGATTACACAACCTGTATCGATTAAAACCATTTCGTTTTCTTCTAAGTCTTTTGGTGATTTTACTCCATGTGGGAAAGAGGAATCTACTCCAAACAATACAATACAAAAATAAGATCCTGCCGGAGCTCCATGTCTTTTATGTGCTTCATGAATGAAACCAATAACTTCCTTAGCCGAAATTCCAACTCTTAAAATTCTCGCTGCTGCTTTAAGCACTTCTAAGGTGATGTTCATAGCATGCTGCATAATGGCAATTTCAGCATCAGATTTGATCATTCTACAGCCTGCTGTAATTGGTTTTGCATTTATCAGTTGGTATGAACTTTGACAGTTTCTTATTCCGTCAAAAATAAAAAACGGTGTTGCTTCATCCATCGAAACGGCTCCTTCTTCTACTTCATTCTCTTTTAAAATAGCAACAAATAATTCATATGGAGATTCGTGCTCTTCCCAACAGATTACATCTCCTTTAATTAACATAAACTCAAAAATAGTTCCTTTTTCAAATTCTGGAGCAATGTAAATTAGCTTTCCATTTGGGAACAACAAAGCACCAACCATTCGTTCACTCGAGCCCCATTTCATTCCTGTAAAATAAAACAAATTTGTACCAGCATGTAAATACAAAGCAGGCACATTTTGTTCTTGCATGATCTTGCAAGCGTTGTCTATTCTTTGTTGAAATTCTTCTTTTTGAATTGGTTTTACTATATGTGCTGTTGGCTGAATTGCATTTAATTCTGCTTCAATTGTTGATCCTCCGATTCCTTTCATGTTGTTTTGTTAATTTTTCATTAATGCTTCAATCTCCTCAATTTCGATTGGCATAGCAGCAGTTAAATTAATATTTCCATCTTCTGTGATTAGATAATCATTTTCTAATCTACAACCAATTCCTTCTTCAGGGATGTAAATCCCTGGCTCACAGGTAAAGGCCATTCCTGCTTCAATATTCCTAGAATACAAACCAACATCATGAACATCTAATCCGATATGATGTGCAGTTCCGTGCATAAAGTATTTTTTATACAATGGTTTTTTTGGATCTTGATTGACAACCTCGTCTGCGATTAACAAACCTAATTTAATCAATTCTACTTCTACCAAAAGGGCCATTTCTGCTTCATAATCTGCAGGAGAAACACCTGGTTTCAATAATTTAGACCCTTCTTTTAAACAATATAACACAGCGCTATACACTTCTTTTTGTCTTTCAGAAAACTTTCCATTTACTGGGAAACAACGGGTAGTATCACTGTTATAATTTGCATAGCAAACGCCAAAATCCAACAAAATCATTTCTCCATCATTACAAACATCATCATTCGTATTATAATGCAATGCACAGGCATTTTTCCCAGAAGCAACTATGGGCTGAAAGGCATGATGTGACGCACCAGACTTGACTAAATTATATGTCAATTCTGCCTCCAACTCATATTCTTTCATAGAAGGTTTACATGCTTTTAAAACTCGTATAAATGAATTGACACTTATATCTGCTGCTTTTTGCATCAAAGAAATTTCTATTTCTGACTTTATTGGTCTTAAATATCTGGTTATTTTTGCTGCTCTATAATATGCGTGCAAAGGGTATTTTTCTTTACACCATTGTATCATTCTGTCTTGTTGAGTTTCTTGATCTTTTGTAACACGTTTTAGATGCTCGTTGTGTCCTAAATAAAACCCATCTGCTTCAAAAGCCATGTATTGTAAGGTCATTTCAAAATCCTGTGCCCATTCTACTCTATCAATTCCAGAAACATCTGTTGCTTGTTCTTTTGTTAGCTTTTCTCCATCCCAAATCTTCATCTGCTCATTGGTTTCTTTCACAAAAAGAATTTCTCTATTTTCTTCTTTTTGAGCATCTGGATATAACACCAAAAGAGTTTCTTCTTGATCAACTCCAGATAGATAAAATAAGTCGTTGTTTTGCACAAAACCCATTACATCATCTGCATTGTTATGTTTTACATCATTAGATGTTAAAACAGCAATGGTATTTGGTTTCATTTGTGCAATGAAGTTTTCTCTATTTTTTATGAATAGTGTATTTGGAATTGATTCGTATCTCATACTTAAAATTTTCTATCTGGGTGAAATGGGTTTAAATCTAACGAAGGTTTTTTGTTTGAAATAATTTCTGCTACTAATTTCCCTGTTGCTGGACCTAAACTCCAACCCATCATAGCATGACCTGCCGCAATGGTTAAATTAGTACATTTTGATGATTTACCAATATAGGGCAATCCATCTGGGGAACATGGACGCAATCCACATGCTGCATCCTCTTTTTCTGACTGCGTAATCTCTAATCCATTGTAAAAACTTTTAGCCGCAGTTGTTATTGCATTTACTCTCGCTGGATTTATAGTATGGTTAATTCCGTCAATTTCCATAGTTCCTGCAAAACGCGTAAAACCTGTCATAGGAGTAACGGCGACTTTAGCCTCACATAAAATAGAAGGCACTGTAATATTTGTTTCACTTTTCACGTTGATTCGATAGCCTTTTCCTGCTTGAATCGGAATCTTAAGTCCAAGTTTTTTTGTTAATAACGGACTCCAACTTCCTGCTGCCAAAACCACTTCATCAGCTTCATATGAAGTTCTACTAGTAAAAATATGAGATATCTTTTTGTTTTCAACCACAATATCTTTCACTTCTTCATTCGCAAAAATCTGCACCCCTTTTGACTTTAAATAGCTAACCATTTCTGGCATAAAATCGGAGGGAGTCATATGCGCATCGCAATCAAAATACACAGCTCCTTTTACATTTAAATCTGCAGTAGGCTCATATTTTCGAATTGCATCCATAGTTGTTAAATGCTCTGCATGCAAACCTTCTTTTAACGCTTTCTCACCTAATTCCCATTCATGCTCACCTACCTTATCAGATTGATAATACATCATCAATCCTTTGCGTTCATAATGAAAATTAAAATCATTAGACCCTTTTATTTCTTCATATAAATCTCTACTCAGTAAATTAATGTCTTTAATCACAGGAATTGAAGCGGCTACTTTTTTTGCATTTGCAGATTTCTTGAATGCCCAAGTCCATTTTAAAAAATCAATATCTAAACGTGGTTTTACATAAAAAGGGCTGCTCGAATTAAACATCCATTTAATTCCTTGCGTAATGATTCCTGGTGATGCTAAAGAAATAATATGGCTTGGCGTAATATATCCAGCGTTTACATAAGATGCTCCAGTTGTAAAATCTGACTTATCAATCACGGTAACTTGATGTCCTTCTTTTTGAAGGTAATAAGCAGTACTTAAACCTATAATTCCTCCACCGATAATTACACAATTTTTCATTGAGCTAATGAGTTAATGTTAAAATGTATTAATTGTTTGTTTATGTATTTTTTCTTGCTTTTGACACAATCTTTAATATTTCTAGATTTTCATCCATTAAAGGTTGTAACTGATCTTTTGATGCAAACTTAGTATCTCTCAACATTTCCAACCAAAATAACGTTTCATCTGCTTCTTCTACAACAATAGACATTTTTGAAAAAAATTCCTTTTGTGAACGAGCAACACATGCAGCTCGATAATTAGCAGCTGTAGATGTTGCTGATCTAATTAATTGCCTTCCAATAACCCTTGTTGCATCTGTCTTTTTAATTTTGTCATAAAAAACAATGATATCTACTGCCAGTTGTTTTGTCCTTCTCTTTAATTTTTCAATAAATTCTGATTTTTCATTTCTCATAGCGCTTTGTTAATTTTTAATAATCCAACTTACAATGATTTAATAACTCATTACTTTTAGTGATTAATTCATTAGCACATTGTTCAATTTTTCATTATCAATTAAATCACTTGAAATCCATGTGCATATGGATCATCTTCATCATCAATTATAATATTATTATAACCGAAGACTTTTGCCCAACCTTGAATACTTGGTACAATTGCCAGATTACCACCTAAGGTTGTTTCTTCTTCAACACAACCAATAAATTTACTTCCAATATAGCTTTCATGAATAAATTTCTCTCCCAATTTTAATTTCCCTTTCGCATGCAACTGTGCTAATCTTGCTGATGTTCCAGTTCCACACGGACTTCTATCTATGGCTTTATCACCATAAAAAACAGCATTTCTTCCTGATGATGTTGGATCTATCGGATCTCCTGTCCACAACATATGCGTTACATCTCTAATGGTATCATCTTCTGGGTGGATAAACATATCTGGGTATTTTTTATTGATACGATCACGAACAACTTGAGAGTATTGGATAATCTTACTTGCAGTAAAATCATGCACTCCAGAAAAGTTTTTCTGTGGATCTACAATCGCATAATAATTCCCTCCATACGCAACATCAAACGTGATTTCTCCTAATTCAGGGCAATCAATGGTTAAATTTTCTGCAGCTAAATAACTTTTTACATTGGTTAATTTTACCCAATCTACTTTTTTACCTGTTTGACCATATTCTATATGCACCAAACCAGCAGGAGCTTCCATTTTTATTTTACCAGGAACTTTCGGCGTAATTAACCCTTCTTCAATGGCAATGGTAATGGTACCGATAGTTCCGTGTCCACACATTGGCAAACAACCGGATGTTTCTATAAATAAAATTGCAAAATCGTTTTCTGGATCGTGTGGCGGAAATAAAATACTACCACTCATCATATCATGTCCACGAGGCTCAAACATCAATCCTTTGCGAATCCAATCGTATTCTTTTAGAAAGTGTTGACGTTTTTCGCTCATTGTATCGCCAATCAAGTTTGGACCTCCACCAGCAACAACTCTTACGGGATTTCCACAGGTATGTGCATCCACACAAAAAAATGTTTTTCTACTCATTTTTCTTTTTATCTATATAACTATCTATTCTTTTTTCTAAAATTGATAAGGTTACGGTTCCTTCTTCTAAAATAACTTCATGAAAATCACGAACATCAAATATATCTCCTAACGCTTCTTCTGCTTCTTTACGCAATTGTCGTATTTTTATTTCTCCTATTTTGTATGACAATGCTTGTCCTGGCCAAGAAATATAGCGATCAGTTTCTGTTCTTACTTCATGTAAAGAAAGTGCTGTATTTGTCGCCATATAATCTAATACTTGCTGACGTGTCCATCCTAATGCATGTACTCCTGGATCAACCACCAATCTGCAAGCTCTCCACATTTCGTAGGTTAACTTTCCAAATTTTTCATAGGGCGTTGTATAAATTCCCATTTCACCTGCCAAAGTTTCTGCATATAATCCCCAACCTTCTCCGTAAGCTGATAAATACAATCTTCTTCTAAAACTCGGAATTGTTTTTGGTAATTCGTTGTTCAATGAAATTTGTAAATGATGTCCAGGAACTGCTTCGTGCGCTGTTAAAGCCGGAATGGTATACAATGTTCTACTTGGTAAATTGTAGGTATTAACCCAATAAAAACCAGCCGTTGTTTCGCTATATGAACCTGAATATCTTCCTGATGTATAATTTGGTGCAATCGCATCCGGAACGGGAACTACTCCGTATGGTTTTCTCGGTAATGTTTTAAAAAACTTTGGTAACTCTGCGTCTATTCTTTTAGAAACATCTCTTGCAAACATCATTAACTCTTTTGGAGTCTTGGCATAAAACTGTTTATCTGTTCTTAAGAACTTTAAAAAGTCTGCAAACGATCCTTTAAAGTTTAATTCTTTTATGATTTGCTGCATCTCTGCTTTTATACGTGCAACTTCTTTCAAACCGATATTATGAATATCTTCTGCTGTGTATTTGGTACTTGTTGTATAAAAATTAATTCTGTTTTGATAGAACTCTTTTCCTTTTGGAACCGTTGAGACCCCCAATCCTTTTCTGGTATTTGGAAAGTATTCATTTTCAAAAAAGGTTTTAATTTTTCTGTATTGATCTATTGCATTTTTTTGAATGCTATTTTCTGCAACTCTAATTACAGAATCTTTAAACACTTTAGAAAGTGCTGTTGGTAATTTTAAAAACGGCTTGTAAAATTCGCTTTTAGTTACATCTGCAACAATGTGTTTATCGTATGTTTTTTCATATTCATAAAACACGGCTTTGGGTTGAGAAATTCCTTCTTTTACGCCTGCTCTTAATAAATCGATATTGTAATCTACTCGTTTTGGCAAGTTTTCTAGTTGCTTTAAGTAGTCTTTTACTTGTTTCTCATTTTTGAATGTTTGATTCCCCATTCGGCTTAAGCTTAAATGAAATGCCGATTCATTTGTAATCGGGTTCAAATACATTTTAAACCTATGTTGATCTATTTTATCTTGCAAAACAAAGGTCAATAATTCAGCCGAAATTTTATCTGTTTCAGATAAACCATCAATTGAAAGTGCTTCTAATTTAGTTTTCAAATTTTCAGCAAATTCCGATTCCGCAGCGTAATACTTAGTTGTACTTTCTAGCGATTCTCCTCTTTTGAAATCATACTCTCTGGACTTTTCATGTTTAGCAATTAACAATTCTAATTGATCGGTTGACGAATTATTTTTACAAGCGACAAAGCTTAACAAAAGAAAAAGTCCAAAGAGTTTTATGATTTTCATGTGTTTATATATTATTGGTTGTTTTTACGCCATCAACAGTTCTTAATATGTTCAATGAGTTTTCATTTTTCAATTCGTCTGGTAATAAATTATTTGGCCATGCTTGAAAACTGAATGGTCTTACCCAGCGTTTTATTGAATCCACTCCAACAGCCGTAAACCTTGCATCCGTTGATGCAGGATATGGGCCTCCGTGCTGCATTGACGGACATACCTCAACTCCTGTTGGTACACCATTAAAAATAATTCTTCCTACTCTATTTTGCATCGCAGAAACAACTCCTGCATTTGCTACAATTTCTGTATCAGTTGCAACAATTGTCCCAGTTAATTGCCCTTCTAAATTATGTAATACTTGTGCTAACTGTGCAGCATCATCACATGCAACAATTAAAGAAAATGGTCCAAAAACTTCGTGATGTAATGTTGGGTTATTTAAAAATGTATTTCCATCAACTTTAGAAACTATTTGACGACCGTAATTAGATGGTGAGTCTTCATCAACTTTTGCTAAAACTTCAATTCCGTCTTGTGAAATTGCTGTTGCTTTATCGCTCTCATAAGCACCAAAAATATTTGGATGCAACATACAACTAGGCTTTATTTTTACAATTTCTTCTGCTAATGTTTGTCCAAATTGGTTTAAACCCGCTCCTTTAATTCCTAATAACAACCCTGGACTTGTACAAAATTGACCTGCTCCCAACGTGATAGAACCTGCGTATGTTTTTGCCCAATCAATCGCTTTTTCATTTAAGGCTTCTGGTAAGAAAACAACTGGATTTATAGATCCCATTTCTGCAAATACCGGAATTGGCTCTGGTCTTTGAGCAGCTAAATCATATAATGCTCTTCCTCCTCGAATACTTCCTGTAAACCCAACTCCTTTTACTGCTGAATGCTGTACTAACTTTTGTCCAACTTCAATTCCGTTACTATTTAAATTAGAGAAAACTCCGTTTGGCATTCCTGTTTTTTCTGCTGCTTTTATGATTGCTGATGAAACTAATTCTCCAGTTCCAGCATGCATTGGATGTGATTTTACAATTACAGGACAACCCGCTGCTAATGCTGCTGCAGTATCTCCACCTGCTGTAGAAAATGCTAACGGAAAGTTAGAGGCTCCAAAAACCACAATTGGTCCTAAAGCGATATTCATTTTACGTAAATCTCCTTTTGCCATTGGTTGTCTTTCTGGCTGCGCTGTATCTATGGTTGCATCAACCCAAGAACCTTCTTCAATATGAGCTGCAAATGCTCTTAATTGCCCAACAGTTCTTCCTCTTTCTCCTTGTGCTCTTCCTGTTGGCAATCCAGATTCTGATGTATAAACTTCTATTAATGCTTCTCCTAATGCTTCAATTTCATCCGCTATTGCTCTTAAAAATGAAGCTTTTTCTTTTCCTGTTTTTTTAGAATAGATTTGATATGCTTGTGCCGCTAATTTGGCAGCTTGGTTTATTTCTTCTGATGTTGCTTCTGTAATTGCAAATGTGTTTTCTGTATTTGTTTGTGGATTAAACGTTGTAAATGTTTTGTTTCCTTTTGCAGATAATTGGTTGCCTATGTAGTTTTTTCCTGTTATCATTTTGATTGGATTCTTTTTAAATGAGTTTCTATATCAACAGGTTTAAAAACCTCTTTTGTTGATACAGGGTATTTTTCTAATAATGTTTTGGGGCGAATTGGT